>Ga0056128_1007257_pt1 | contig 13994 bp, 4 predicted proteins | sample WorMetLIZISLAND2_FD_71113 | JGI IMG/M metagenome (GOLD analysis project Ga0056128, IMG submission 71113) | Marine gutless worms symbiont microbial communities from Max Planck institute for Marine Microbiology, Germany - Olavius geniculatus... ... | reverse complement strand
CTTTTGCATTCATAACCGTCATCAGTCCTTTTAGGCAGCTGATCGATCGCTGGAGTCAATGTGTTCAGGATCAGCTGAGCCCAGCATTCGATTAGCACACGTTTTAGCTGGTCAGTTACTAAAATTTTGTGACCATGCTATCTGTTGCAATGCCCCCGCACTGCATAATTCACAGAATTTAAATCTGGACTTTTTGGCAGTGAGTTTTTGAGTTCAGTGAACTCGTGCACATGGGAGTGCAGGCAAATGCCTAATTTCAGGGGTAATAAAGATTTATGCAAATTAGGCAAAGAATATTTAAATGATTTGCTATGCAAGTTTGACCCTTTTTGTCTACAACATTCTAAAACTTTTGACATATCACACGCCTTTCTATTGGCAACCATCGCTGAGTTATTAACGCTCAAACAGGTCAGGTTTTTTGGCCCACCCTGTATTTGTATAGCTTCACATCTCCAGCATTTAAGTACGCAAGTAAGTAAATTTATTAGTGCTGCCGAGGCGTTAATTATGGAACTGCAGTCACTTTACCGTCATTTAGATATGGGCTTACACTGTTTGCGTTCATTGTTTTCTTTCCGAGCAAAGTCCACAAAACACCCAGATTACGTCAAGGCCATATGTTAATTTTTAGCACAGAATTAAAACTGTTTACGTAAAACTCTACCACATCTCTCTAGATTACTTACTTACCCATTAACCCCTGTTCATGTGCAACCAACCGGGTGCGCTGTTCGCTTTGCATAATCTCCTACAGATTACTGCGGCGGTATACGGCATCCGGCGGGAAAATACTCAATTACGGTGATAACGGGAGAACGACGACGTGTTCTGTTTACGACGTGTCGTTACGTTATGCCGTAATATTTTTCAACCGATGTCGCTTATCGGCCACAATTCTGGCGCTCACCGAACTGCAATAAAAACGATATTAGAGAGATCGGGCCGGGGGAGACGGAAAGTGGGAAAACGGGGAAATGAGGGAACGAGACGAGTCAGGTGTGATGATATCGTTATATAAATAAACAGGGTTGTGCATAAAAGTGAAACATTCCTATTTTGCGCACAAACATTTGCTCAATGATCATCGTTTCAGAAACGCTTTGCATTACTGTCAATTAGTACAGCGAACTGCAGTTACGTTTAACAGTTTTTCGATTAGTGTGAAGCTTTTCGGAACTGTCTCAAAACCAGCACACACTCTCCGTTTCAGACGCCATCTCAAAACATTTCTACTTCCCGTTCTATTAGCACACCGAGCGCGTTTAAATTTATAGGCCTAATTTTGCAGTTAACACACTAACGCACGCAACGTACGGTTTACAGCTGTAACATTTCACAAGGTAGTGTAGCAACACCTTTTACAGGTGTGGTGGAGGATTTTTACCGTTTGCTGCAAACTACATGTCTGCTGAATCTGATGGCGAAAGAATTCTGAAAAGGGTCAATATTCGACGAACGTATCGACAAGAGCTTAGCGTATATTTTTAGACTCACAATTTGAATTACTTACTTACTTATTTACTTACTTACTTTCAGACTGTCGCCATGTTACTTTTAATCAGCATTCCGCATGTGTGCGACATACACCAGCAGTGTGGTACGTTAAAAATTAGGCGAAGCAAAAAGTCGCAATATTCCGACAGACACTGCATATTTTCAACACAATTCCGACAGAATGCAGTTGCAAATTTCCAACATGGCGCTCAGAATGTCAATTTTGCCCCCAAATTTCTCAAGAAAATGGGCATTTTCAGTCCCAAATTTTGCATTTTTGGACAAAAATTTTCCGAGAAGAAAAATATTACCGGACAAATTTCCGACAGAAGGGGGCTGGGCAGTTGCCTCTTGCCTTTCTCTCGGCCACAAGGCCACTAATTTGTAAAGAAAATGAAAATAAAATGTTTCAAAATGTTTCGCTGCATTTCGCGCCACCCTGTAGACGAAATAGATGCGCTTACCATTCGATACAGAGCATGCCGCAGAGCAAGATGACAATGACGACGATGCTCGATAAACCGACGATTATCATCAGCGACAGCGTTGCTATAGCAACAACATCAGCAACATCATTGAGCATCATCAAACACTAGATGGCTTCATAACCTGCTATACATATAGGCCTATCGCACCATGACAAGCAAGGAAATTTACAACCAATTCAATATCTCTCAATCATACAATGTATGTATCACAGGAAAACCTTAGTTTTTAAAAAATGTTTAAAAATGTTTTTTTTACTTTTTAAAGATGTTGACACATAATTCAGAAGTACCCTTAATGCCGCATCATTTTTAACACGGTTTAGATTACAACTAGCATACAAAGCTACAAACATTAGTAAAAACAAACACAAAAAACAACTTAAAATTAAATATAAAAATTATCTAGAAATGGAAGACTGTTAAATAACTAGATAACATATCTTTGTTAGTTTTTAGGGCTTTAAGGTTCAATTTTATAGTAGTAATTCCATGTTGAAACCGATAGTGATAAAGTATTTATGAAAGTAATTACTAGAAACTAGAAAGTGCATTTCTAGTTTGTGTTTTAGCCTACTCCTGTAAGCGTGCATCTCAATTGCGCAACTTGCTTTTTGTGAACTTTTAAAAAGAAATAAGTTTGCAGTTAGTGAACACATGACACAAAAATAAAATGACACAACATCAGCTAAAAAACATGTAAAACATGAGAAACCAGACAATATCCACGAAATATTATGTAATAATTGTTTCCAGTTTTTACTGAAACATATACAGTTCAGCTCTTAAACAATATTTTCTGTGTTTACTTTCTACTTTGCTGTCGTTTTCATTGTATTATGGTTAGAAAAGTTCGTCGTAAAAAGACTAAAACAGATGGAGAGAATAGTGACTGGTAGTGTATACAGTAAAATAAGATGGCAGTGAGGACTCAGGAGTACAAAAGATCCACAGAGCAACAGTAATAACCGAGAGAAAACGGCAGGAGGTCCATTTCGACGGCATTAAACGGTCTGAGTCTGCAAATTAAGCGAAAAACTCGGCTCAATCTACGTATACGATGTGTGCTGCTAATATTCCAAGCGACCGAGGGAGAAGCCTGATAGAGAGAAACTGCGGTTAGCCGTGCACCATGTAAAAAGCCCACAATTAGTGACGTTTTCTAGTATTCTTTAATGTCGAACATGTCGTGTTTCTATCATGCATCGAACATGAAAACGCAGCGACATAAAATTGCGACTACTTTCATACGCTTTTAGTTACAAGCTTGATTTCATTTTTTATAGCAATTGCCGTTGGCACGGCGTGAATTTCGTTCACAAGTGTTGTGCAAAAAAATGTCTCACTCCAAAAAAACTTTAGCATTAGTTTACAAAAAAATAAAAGTATAGAGGGCCTAATAGTTCTGGGTTTTTGTTTTGTTTTTGTTTTATTGCTAATTTTTTGGCCAAAACGTCAGCGTTGGTTGTCTCTAACAACCGATTCCCGACTAAAAATGCGATAAATGCTCGTCCTTGCGTTAGAAACAATCTATCTTTGGTGGTCTGATTGGATGGCGGTGTATAGCTTTGTGCGTATATATCCTGATATTATAAAGTGATCGGTCATATTCGTGTCGGATGACGTTGCTATTACAACGTCACGACTGTTAAACCCCGTTTACACGAGGAAGCATACATGAAGCAAACATGAAGCAAACGTATTCAAATTACACGTGGACGACGTGTCCTCTAAGTTTGCTTCATGTTTGCTTCACCGTGTAAACGGGGTATTAGACATCCAGCCATGCTGTCACAAACTGCACGGTACGCATAATAGCAAGGCAAGCAAAGCAAGCTGCTGCTCTGCGATAAATTATTCTGTCCCATGCCGTGCTCGTTGCTATGGAAAATGTGTTGCCTAGATGCAAACAAGATGCAAACGTCGCTACACAGGGTGGGCTAAAAATGACACCATTTTTGTATACTTCATAACTTCACCAAATGTTACCGATTTTCAAATTTTTTTCACTGTCAGAATCAGGAGACAATTTGCAATAAAACTCTCACTATAGATCCCACCACACCCTAAGTGTGTCACTACACTATCTTGTGAAATGTCAGTGTCTTGAGAATAACAATTAAAAACAAGACGACTTTTTTAACAACACATTTTAAAAATTAACAACAAAAACAACGCGCTTGTTGTCTCAGGTATTGTCTAAAAATCACATCTTTACAGTTTTCACATCAAATTTTCAATATGTCCGCCTTGTTGCTGAACGACGCATCGAAACCGGCGACGCCACTGACTAATGGCGCGATCAACCAAACGCTGCGGGACTTTACCCCACTCAGCGACAATGGCTTTCTTTAGCTGGTTGACTGTCGTGAATCGTCAACATTAATAGGTCATCTGTTGAAGGGCATCCCGAACAGCATAATCAACTGGATTTAAGTCTGGGTTGTTTGGGACCACATGCCAGGCTCGATCAACGTTGATTACGCAACCGGTCAGTGGCGTCGCCGGCTTGAGTACGTCATCTGACATTTCACGAGGTAGTGTAGCGACACGCTTGAGGTGTGGTGGGATCTATAGTTCGCGTTTCATTACAAATTGTCTCCTGATTCTGCTAGTGAAAAAACTTTGAAAATTGGTTAATATTTGGTGAAGTGATAAAACGTACAATATATGGAGCCACATTATTTGGTCCACACTGTATATGCTACAGTGGCACGACGTCGTCTGAAAATGTTCGGACTCTTAAGGCGCGTACAGAACGATGTACCTGAATTAAATTGAACTAAACTTGACATGGTGTAGTTTTTGACGAACTGACAATCAGTAATGCATTGCAGTAGGCACCGTCCAACAGCGTCGGTGACTACCGGTACGTGAATACGCGCACGTACGCGTTAACCAATGACCAATGGGTTCCCCCTGCTTACCTATTGGCCAGTTTGTCAAAAACTAAACCGTGCCAGTTCAGTTCAGTTTCGTCGCTCTGTACGCGGCTTTACGTTGGACACTCTTGTAGAAAGTTTGCGATTTTTTCAGCACCTGAGCGATTATTTTGCATCCGTCACCTGCACTACGACTGTTCTACAGATGCGTATATTTATGTGTGCCAGCGGCTATGACAACAACATAGCCAAAAAAATATATCCCCAGTGCCGACATATTATGCGGCTGTACCCACGACCTTTGACCTTTTGAGATGAAAATTGACGCACCCTTTAATACTTCCCTGAAAAATGTTTGTGTCAATTTTGATTTTTCTACGCTTTTTCTTTTTTATAGGAGCCCGTATGGAGCGAACAGACAGACAGACGGACGGACGAAAGAACAGACGGACATGACGCGTAATGCGGCCTATTATAAAGCAGCCGCATAAAAACATGCAACGAGTATAGGCTACAAAATTAGGAACACAATGCTAAAATGGAACACTTACTGTACGGTATGGAGAGCTTTCCAATCATCATCAATATGCGCTCTTGTTTTCCTACAACAAATCACTCGCCATGCACTGCAGTATATGCACGTATTATAAACTTATAGGCTCTCTGTTTACCCGAACCAAAAGTTCTAAAATGAGCCTACCAATAATCTACATTATTGGTGCAATGGCATTAACTCCACTACAGTTCGACTTGTCGTAGCATCGTTGAAGCGCGTACAGAGCGACGTAGCTGAACTGAACTGACATTTCAGAGTTTTTGACGAACTGACCAATGGGCCAGCAGTAATGCATTACAGTAGGCACCGTCGAACGGCGTCAGTGACTAAGCCTACGTGACTACGCGCACGTACGCGTCAACCAATGACCAATGGGCTCGCAGCCCTGCTCGCCCATATGTTAGTTAGTCAAAAACTAAACCGTGTCAGTTCAGTTAAATTACGTCGTTATGTACGCGTTTTTAGACAGCATGTCGCATGACAACCTGTACAACATATCAAAAAATTCAGGATGTGGTGAATTTGTTGTAGGCTTGTAAACATGTGTTGCCTACAACTTTTTATTACTGCGTTGTCCCCACCCATGATCTGTGGATGAGACGGTTGTGTGAAACAGTTTTGGTTGTTTGAGTGACAAGGGCACTAGAAGCCAATTCAGCCGACGTCTATCCACTGTACGTTCGATCCACCGTGACTGGCGGCTGTCTGCCACGCTCTGGATCAAAGTCCGCAGTTCCGGCCGATTCGCATTAAGTTCACGCACGAACGATAACATTTTTACGATCCGTGTCGTTGATTGCATTGAAAGCTTAAATTTAAAGCTTAAATTTCGCCAAATTCGCCAAAGTGGCAGCAACACAAAACACACCGAGTGTAAAAGCAAACATAGAGAACAAAACCAACGCAATGCAAACAGTAAAAAACATAGCTAAATACATAACATTTTTATAGAGTAAGCATGGACACAATAGAACAAAAATACAGACAAAAATATATACAAACTGCTGTTGTATTCTGCCCTACGAGCAGGTTCACGTTCTTCATCGGCACCGTCTTGCCCGCTTCTGTGCCAGCTCCTTCAGTTGTGAATAATCCATGTCCTCTTTACTTGTCTCCCTCTTCCCTTCTTCCCTGGCAGTCGAACTTCCAGCACTGTTCTCAACTAAGAACCATAATGCAGCATATGTCCCAACCACCTCTTCTGTGTATTCCTCAGTGTGTCCATAAGTTCCCTTCTTGTTTCAACTGTTTTTGTGCTCCGTCCAAAATATCTTTAACATGCGACGCCAAATCCGTATTTCAAAATGCTTCAATCTTTTTACGTCATTTTTTTGCAGTATCCATGTCTCATTTCCATACAATGATATTAGGACCTACTCCATACAAATGCTTTGACTACGCGTTTTTTTCAGCTGAAGGCTGAGGGATCCACACATGAGATCTTTCTTCTATACAAACTAACTAAAAAAACTTTTTTCAACAGTTCATCTTCACCAAACGCGTCATACACAAAGTCTTATAAAATTACTTTTTTTAACCAAAGTGCACCGAAATGCGTTATTCCGCCGGACTAAGCTTTATACAACGGTCTTCCGCTTCAGTTAACGGATAAAGCGGAAAAGGAGAGAAATCGAGGAAAGAATGCCGTCAAATTAAGAAAAAAGCGAAAAAACGCAAGGCAGAGGAAGATGAAACATTTCAACGCCCAATTCAAAATTTTACGTACATCGACGATACGCCTAAAGGCGCGCACAATGCGACGTAACTGAACTGACATGGTTCAGTTTTAGATGAACTGAACAATGGACAAAGAATAATGCATTACAGTAGGCACCGTCTAACGGCGTCGTTGCGATAGCCTACGTGAGTAGGCTTACGTACGCGTCAACCAATGACCAATGGGCTCGCTTTGCTTACCCCGTTGGTCAGTTCGTCAAAAACTAAAACGTGTCAGTTCAGTTCAGTTCAGTTCAGTTACGTCGTTCTGTACGCGCCTTAACGGGCTTCGTCAGCCAGCGCAAGAGCGGTCTATTTAGACACGGCAGTGTTCAGTAAGTCGGACGAAAACACGAAGAGAAAAGAGAAATTATTGTTTGTCGTCGTCAAACACGCAATAACTGCTGTTCGCTGGCGGACACAACGATTTGCGCTTCCATGCACATGCAGTTTCTAGTTTGTATTGCCGCAAGACACGCAACTGATTCAGACGCTGCACGCTTGCACCCCTCAAGCTTCATCATTTCCGCATTGCACATAGGCCTATAGCATCTGCAGAGCGGCAAAACATCTTATATCTGTTGTCGACGACACTTGGAAAAAATCGAAAGATAAATGTTCCACGCGATGCATTTTTCTAGTGTCGATTAACAATTTGTTAATAAATAACGCGCACGCATTTGCTTGCTATATGTTTATCTCCGCCAAAGTGAACGTAGTGAACATTGGAAAAGATTAAGAGACTGGTCGTTCTGTCCGTTGTTCTGTGTGTGTGTGTGTGTGTGTACATGATGACTCATCATCTCCACGTCATACACAAGAAGATATCAAAACCGGCAAGACGTCCTGAACCTGACCCTGAACGGTAAGGTAACGGTAAATGTGCACACACATTTTCGGCTGTATGTAATGTTTTTTTCATCATTCTCACCTGAAGCTAAACTAAAATTTTTATGATTTATTTTTGATTCCTCGCTTCCACGAGGCCGTTTAAGGCTAGCCGCACATGTGAAACAAAAAAAAACAGAAATAAAAAAGTTGTGTTCCTATCTTAGGCTATTCCGTTTTATTTAACACGAAAAATCAGCCTAATGGAGTGTTTACACGATCCAGCAAACGTCCAGCAAACTTCCAGCAAACGTATTCAAAATACACGTGCTAATGCTGGACGTTTGCTGGATCGTGTGAACACCCTATAAACCGCATAAAATAAGATATTGCATCCTAAAGTTTGCACATAAAATCCCATGCCATTTAACGCCTGTGGCATCTAGTTCTCGGCGCCTATGGCGTCTCGTGACTTTTGGTCCTCCCAATGTTGACGATCGACGAATCTTCGCCACCGATTTCATCATGTCCGTGTGTCTGTCTTTGTCGTCAGGTGCTGTTGTTAATGTGCTATCGACCGATCAACTGTTACGATATGTTCCTTCGCCAGCTGACGCAAACGCTGACGCTGATTGCATGGGATCTCTGCTAGGAACTGTGACGTCACGTGTGCTGGCGTCACCGCTATGGAATAGATTGACAAAGCAATAGGGGTACTGTGATCTTTTCTTTAGTACGTTAAACGGCACCGTTTGGCACGTTAAGGCGCACACAGAGCGACGTAACTGAACTGAAGTGACATGGTTTAGTTTTTGACGAACTGACTAATGGGCGAGCAGGGCGAGCCCAATGATCACTGATTAACGCGTACGTGAGTGTACACGGTGTTTCATAAAAAGAAACCCCTTGTTCTTTCTTTCACAACTCACTCAAATAATCATCAATTTACATGAAATTTTTAACAGTTGTAGCCGAAAAAATACTGATTCAAAATATTTTAAACAAAATATGGCAGTTCATTAAATATTCTTTGCAAGTCGTGACGTAACGCTGAAGTCACAATGTGTAAGTAAGTAAGTAAGTAAGTAAATGATTTATAAAGCGCCAAAGTCTCAGAAAGAATCAGGGCGCACATGGGATCTCTTTCGTGCACGGGTACAAACTTGCTAGTCTCAACTGGTGCTGTCAGTTGCTACCCTGCTCCAATGATGAAAAATCTAGTTCGTTTATGACAAATTATTGAAGTTTTACAGTTACAGTCACAAAAAAACGTGCAAAGCGATCGCATTTATGTATCTGTAAGGATAGTTGGACTTTCACATGTTCGAGCAAGACAGTGCACTAGCACACCGAGCTTGCGAGAAGGTTAAGTTTTTTGATCGCGAGACGCCTGATTTTATGTCCCGATGTTGCTCAGAGCTGATACGATAAATATTTTTTATTGGCGAACCAGATTAAGTTCATCATCAAGACAGGATAGCAAAATGATGACAGCACCAGTTGAGACTAGCAAGCTTGTACTCACGACACAATGTGACGTCAGCGTTATGTCACGACTAGCAGATAATATTTAACCAACTGGCATATTTTGTTGAAATATTTTAAATGAGTATTTCCTCAGCTACAACTGGTAAAACTTTCGTGTTAATTGATCATCATTTGAGTTAATTATAAAAAAAACAAAAAAGGGGTTCCTTTTTATGAAACATCGTATAGTTACGTATAGCCACCGTCGCCGTTAGACGGTGCCCACTGTAAATTATTTGTGAGGCAAAAATTTTTTTTTGTATTAAATTTTAATACCTCCCCAACATTTTATATCTGCCAAAACAAATATCTGGCTGTATGTCCTGCCACCAAGCTGTTACGCTAGACACCAGTCAAGCGACTACCACGCGGTCTGCCTGAGTTGTGGTTTGACAGAGGATCGGTAGACAGCGCGTCTTTTATCGAGTTGTCTGCATGGCGCCGGACGCAGTCGCCCACCCACCGACCACGCCAACGTAGCGTATTGTATGCCCGTCACCGAGCCACGGAGACAAGATGGACGCGTACAGAACGACACACGCAGAGAGATAGAAAGGGAGAGGCACGGACACCCAGAAGCAGCCCGATAGATTCCCGGGAGCCAAGAAGCAGTCAGCGCGCATTGACGCAAGACACAGTGCTGCAAGTCGCTGCATTCGAGATAAACTGGATGCGTTGTAAGCGCTTGTGTTAACCCCGTACGATACAACGCGCGGATTGTAGGCGAGCGTTCCAGCAAACAGAGTACGCTCAACTCAGCCTTCCATCCCTCCGGGGTTGGTGAATCCAGTACCGGCTTGTTTGGCTGGGGTTGAGGCGGGGCGCGTTCACCTACGTCGGGTGGTTGGCAACACTGTGTGATCCCATATGCTAGATGACGCTCCGTCCGTAGCTATGAGATGGGTTTCCCACAAAGAGCTACCGACACCCTTTAATCACTAAGCTTACTGTTTTAACTTAAGCTTAAGACTCTTAAGCCCTGTAACAATCGAACTGTGACCTGAACGGAAGTAACCTCGCGTTCATGTTCGCTTCCGTTCGGTTGCTTTCGCTCGCTGAGTACAAGGTTTACGTTGCATCACCGATTGCGACCGCATCGGCGTTGCTATTGGCAACAGCAGCATCAGCAACAGACGTAACGCATACACTAGCATGCAGGCATCTTACTTTTGGTGTCCGACATAACACCCCTTCACCCGGGACATTAGTCTCTACGAAATCTGCCTTGCTAAAACAAAGCCCCTCCCCGAATAGCCTATAGCAATAGATCAATAAAACATTTTTACAAAAAAATGACTAGTCGTTCACAAGATAAAGCCTAAGCAAAAATCTCAAACGAAACCTATAATAATGTCTGAATTTAAGCTTAAGTTCGTGGGAAGGGTTTGTCGGAGAGAGGATTTATGTCCGGGAAGGGGATTACATCTGTTTTCATTTTTCATCAAAGGGATGAACGTTCAAGCGATTTAAGGCGGATTTACACTGCTCCAGGAGCCGGGCGTGCGTGTGGACACGACTTAATTCTGGACGGATCAAGTCGCTACAATGCACAGCCGTAGATCACGTTAAATCAGCGAACGACCGACAGAGCATGCATGCGCAGTGCGCCGAGAAAATTAACAACAAAGAGAGTCATTTATCACAAGCATCCACTACACGGAAGAAGGAGAAAAAACAATTTACGAACGTACGTACTACACTGTGTCTCAAAAAGTAAACGTGACATTATCGATTGCAACTTAAAGATAGATTATCAGATTTTAATAACTTTTGACACAAATATTCCTGTCACAACTGGTCATCAAACAGCCATTCAAATTTTCACCTCGCCAAACATGTGTTTCTTAAATACCTGGGAAAAAAGGAACACGCGAAGTAGACGTTAAGTATAGTAAATTGCATCGCTTCAGATATGTAGACCCCAACAGTTCGTTCGACAATGTTTGGGGTATAATGCAGCGTTGCGCTGAATGGAGCTAGGTTACAGTGGTTATAACTGTGGTCGTGGAATCATTGCCCTGCTGTCATATGCAGGACTTGCTTTAACAGCCAGGACACATCTGCAGCCTGCACGACTGACAGATGGAATAATTCATGCTTTAGGCTTTATACCCACCTGCTTGCCTGCGGCTACGACGTTTCTGCCACCAGAGAGGAGAAACCGGTGAGAGATATACGGACTGAGAACGATCGATGCTTCGGGAACAGTGGAGGATCCAAGATTTGCCAAAAGGGAGGGGTTGGGGTAGCAGACCATGGCAAGCGCAAAGCCTGAGCCTATGACGGGTATCTGGGGGCGGACCCCTAACGAACTCCGGTGACAGAGTCCCTCGTGGGGGTCAAGGAAAAAAAAGCAAAGCTTCTTCCTAAAGCGGAAAACAGTTTTTTTCAAACAAAACAAACCAAACATTACAGACTTAAATGATAAACTCTGTGCAATGTGTATCCGATAGCGACGACCAGCACTACTTTTAATCAATGGGGAGGAGATTGTCGCTTTATCCGCTTACTACTGGATCTGCCACTGTTCGGGGAGTCACACTTCATAGCAAGTTCTAACATTGCTGTATAGTATAGAGCTGTTTCTACGCATGATGCATTAATAATGGTCCTACACTGACGAACGTGCCGACGGCACGCTACTGCATATGGCGTCGTCCCACGATGACACTGACAAGCCGTGAAAGTATAATGAAATATTTTCGTGAAAAAGCATATAATGCATAGGCCTATACAGTAGTGTAGTATATACGTTTCAGACACTATTTTCAGATGCAAGTCTACTAGAATGGAGTTCGGCAAACTAGAATATCGAAATCTTACTTATTCCGTACGTTCAGTGTTCTCATAGCCATTAAGAAATCTCAACAATTACCGATTGTTACCCAGGTGTGAAATTAGTAGCAACGCAAATTTGACAAAACGCACCACATACAGTTTGGTGGCCGGCCTCTGCCTAGATCTAGGGAGGGGAGAAGAGAAAAAACAAGATGATGAAGGAAACGAGCTCAATTTTGATTCTAGATTTGGGGAGATAGAAGGCACTCAGCCATTTTACAGCGACACACAAAAATCGGTCCATGTAAAACTTACCGCTGGAGCAGTTTTCATACTGTCCAATCCATCGCACTCCGTCGCATGTCAGCCTCCAGTGGTGGTTGGAGAAGTTACAGCCCATCCACACGCCGTCACTCTCACGTACCACCCAGCCGTATTTGGGCGGCTCCGGGTCGCGACAGCCGATTGCTGCATACACAATCATTCGAAATCACATTCACAGCATAGATGCTAACAATGTCTTAGGTTGAAATAAAATGTGATATATGGCGCCTCGAATGTTGCGGGGTCACGATCTTAATCTATTGAGTTCACGTGACGTCATCGCCACCAGCAATTTCCTATAGGTGGTCCATTGCGACCATGCGCCTGTCCGGCACGGTTATTATGAAAATACATACTCCGTTAGACACTGCACTGCCGGTGGCACTCTATTAATGGTCACGCATGCGCACACACAACATAGGATCGAACCGCTTGAAAAAGCATTTCTGGCGTAGGTTATACGGAGAAGCTATATTACAAATTTGCTGAAGATCGGTCCATAAATGGCGTCACAATCTTGTACACAGACGCCGGACAGACGAAAAGATGCACATGCAAGTGATTTTATATTTTGTCTAATGCTACGAACTGCAATTAGATTATAATAATTATTGTTCGACGACTGTACCTTCGAACTGTAGCAGGAAATAGTATTCCTTGTCGGTATCGACGTTGGCACTGGTGATGAATCGGACTTCGACCACGTTCGACCTCAAATCAAATAAAATCAATATATTTATTAACAACAGCAAACAAGTAATTTGAGCAAAGCTCACGAGACGCGCGAAAGCCTATAACAGTTCCTGTTCGCAGGTAATCTTAGTCTATCTCCATCCATTTCGTCGTAATTCACTTTTCTGCAGCAAAAAATCGCCAAAAATCACATTAAATTAATATTTTTAGGGTTCAAAGTTATCGATGTTGACATTCGTAAGAAGCTCCTCATCAGTGCTTGTTATGATAGGCAGCATGGCTGTCCCTATCTGCAACCATTTACACGCTAGACAAGCCAACAGATTATAAATAACCACTTTTTACAGGGGTACCTCTCGTTGACACCCACGTGCGCAGGCCTGCTTGAATCTAGGGGGTCGGGACTTGGACTGCTAAAATCTACATTCCATGCTGAAAATTTTATATGCAGGTTGTCTTGGTCTATCTCCATCCATTTCGGCGCAATTCAGTGTTGAAATGTGCGCACTGCGCAGCATTCAAAAATTGTGAAAAAATACACCAAAAACCTCTTTTGGGGGGTTCAAGGTCGTTCAAGGTCATCGATGCTGATAAATCCCAAAAGCCTGTCACCAGTGCTTGTTATGATAAGCAGCATGTATGTACCTATCTGCAACCGTTTTCACATTATTCGAGCCAATAACGGCAAAATGACGTCTTTTTAAGGGG
>Ga0056128_1007256_pt1 | contig 13994 bp, 7 predicted proteins | sample WorMetLIZISLAND2_FD_71113 | JGI IMG/M metagenome (GOLD analysis project Ga0056128, IMG submission 71113) | Marine gutless worms symbiont microbial communities from Max Planck institute for Marine Microbiology, Germany - Olavius geniculatus... ... | reverse complement strand
TAGAGAATTTGGTATTTGTATATTAACTTAGCATGAACACCCCAATTTTCAGCTAAACTACTGAACCGGAACTGCTATAGGCTTTCGCGCGTCTCGTGAGCATTAGCTCAAATTTCTTGTAAATCGCAGCCAAACCGCTGCAGATGGACACATGGTTACTATTGACAGCCTATAGGAAGTCGCTACCACCTTATCCACTGGTACCATCGCAGACCCCTACAACTTACCATTTAGCCACAGTACTGCACGATTGGCAGTGCATAGTGCGTTATGACCCTTCAAGGTCATGCAAGGTCAATGATTTGAAAGCCAGTATGCGACTTCCTAATAGTGATCAATAGCAACCTAGGCCTAATCTTGCACCATATAGCCACAATACGTTCGTGACAGATGGACGGACGACAACTCATGCCATAGCTCGACCTTTACTAAAGTGTGGTTGGCTAAAAATCACACAATAAACTTCAACGTATACTGATTAAAAAAAATATTCTTGTAAAAATGTAAAATCACAGCAAAAACATGGAATCTGATGAAAATCATGGTTTCCGTGACTGTCTACTGTGCCTAACAAACACTTCCAAAGAATAAAAGCACCAGATAGGGATGTTGCTTATATGCGAATATGCGATCGCAAATTTTGCCAAAACCCGCAAAATCGCATATTTTTCAGCATATAATGGCATTTTCAAAATCGCATATGTGAAAATTATGCCTCATGTCCGAAAATTTGCATATATTCGCACATATGCCACATATTTCCGCATATACAATCGCATTTTTCTGCGTTTTTCTTGTCTAACGTTGTTTTAAGACCGTTAAATGGTTTCGGCGGCAAACGACTATGGGTATTTACAATTAGTCATTGAATAAATTGAGTCGAAAATGTCGAAACTGTGCAGAATAGGCCTACTAATGATCATGATTATGATTCTCTGTCACTCGAAGTTGCATATGCCAGAAATATGCAGAAAAATATGCCGCACATATGTGGCATATGCAGCATATATGCCGTATATATGTGCTGCATATTTCGCCAAATTCTGCATATTTTAAGAAAATTCTCCGCTATAAACCAGCATCCCAAACCAGAGGCATACGTCAAGTGCAATACAACTGTCTCCAAGTCATTGTCAGACAATCACTCTTAAGTAATTAGTAAATGTAGTCAGTGACAGAGCTTAATTGTTTAAACACTGCATGGCTAACACCAATGTCCTTGCTTCTACGTTGCTCTTAAGAATTATATTAGCTAAAGATCTGGACTGAGGTCTGAAAATAATTGGTTGCACATCAGACAAAGATTTGGAAACATGTCAGAAGCAGCGTAAGTGCAGTGCACTACACACCTCCAATCTTGTAGACATCTTGGAGCGGCAGACGCAGCGGTTTGTCAGAAGGACGCTTCGGTGGATCGATGTTGTCCAAGGCATCCATGATGGTCATGCCCGTGTACTCCTTTTTGTCAGCCTTCGTCACTTTCCAGCCCTTGAACCACGGCATCTTGGGACTGCCCTCAAGCATGTTGTCGCCATGCCAGCCAGAGATCGGCACAAATGGAACCGTGTCCGGGTTGTAGCCAATCTTCTTGATGTACGCCGACACTTCCTTCTGAATCTCGTTGTAGCGAGGCTAGCGGCACAATTCGCCAGACAGTATAAACTATTTCATTAGTAAAACTGTTACACTTGCTAATGGAAGTGTTCTGAAATGCAAAATACAATCACTGACCATAGATAAAAGCTGTTTAGAGGAGCACAGGATCCAGAATGTCCAGATCTGACGGAATATTGAGTTAGACGCTGTTTTCGCTAGACGTCAGTAGCTAAATACTGAACCTAAAATCTGGATGTTCAGCGTTGTACCGCAAAAATATAACCAATGATTTAGCCAGATGTGGATCTCAACTAGATCAACTTTAGATCTGGCTAAAAATCTGGACTGAATCCACAAAAACAACGGATATCCAGTTGGATTCAGCGAATCCTAATACCGCCTAAATAATCTTCCTGTTCACTGTTGAGTAGACTACCTGACAATTTTCATACACTTAATTCATCATCGGCCCATGAATGGTTATCCTGGCTGCTATGTACAACACAAATACAACAAACACACAAAGGAGCCTCTCTAACTTTCTGCTTTGCAGCTACAGTCTGTCCTGTTGGATCCAATCAACCTTCACATTCACTGACCGTTACAGAGCCAACTATTGATAGTATTTTATTCACATTCCTATACCGCAGTAACGTATGAACACAAACAGTGGTTACTGGTCAATACGAGCCAGCCCATGATCTAACTTGCCTTTTGCTGGACAAAATCAGGCGATTTTGTCGGCCGACAAAATTGGGCGATTTTTGCATGACACACGACAGATTTTTGTCGGGTGATTTTGTCAGCAGATAAAATCAGCCGATTTTGTCATTCGTCTGACATCCTCTTAAGTTACTACTGACCTCACTGTAAGGGGGTTCAGTGGAGTCCATCTTGTTGACACCGACAATCAGCTGTTTGACACCGAGGGTGAAAGCGAGCAGGGCGTGCTCGCGTGTCTGACCGTTCTTCGAGATGCCCGCCTCAAACTCACCGGTCCCAGCCGCCACCACCAGCACTGCACAGTCAGCCTGCAACGACAAATAAACCAAGTGAGTGAGTGAGTAGGGTTTAACGTCCCACCCGACACAGTATAGGTTCCATTATTATGTGTTTGTGTCCATTCCGCCTGGCCTTTCCAGGCGGAATGGACACAAACACATAATAATGGAACAGTAAGTTTAACCTTTACAGAAACAGAAAACACAAAAAAGCTAAACCTACAATTGTAAAAACTCCATTATATGCGTGCATATGTAATTAACATAATGATAGTTCTAATAATCTTCCCTGTTATCCTCCAGGATAACATCTATCACATCTATGTGATAATGCTGTCTATTGGAAGACAGGGGCACAAATAAACCAAGTCCTGTAAACGACTACCACAAACTTCATACATACGATACCACTCCACAGCACTGAAATGACTCACGATATAACCAGCATTTCACAAACATCTCTGACATTGTCTAATATTTCCAGGTAAGTTGGTCGCCTTAGCCAATGAATAACCTGTTCCGATTCTATGACCCAATCATGACCCTGTTACTTACAGGGTGAAGCAAAAAAACCGGACCTGTTTGAGTGTTGATAACTCAGCGATGGTTAGTGGTAGAAAGACGTGTTATATGTCAAAAGTTTCAGAATGCTCTAAAGAGTAAACGACAAAGTGAAGCATAGTGAAGCATTTAAATATTCTTTGCCTAATTTGCGTAAATCTTCATTACCCCTGAAATTAGGCATTTGCCAGCACTCCCGTGTGCCAGAGTTCATTGAACTCAAAAACTCACTGCCAATAAGTCCAGCTTTGAATTCTGAGAATTATTCAGTGTGGGGGCATTGCAACCCATAGCATGGTCACAAAATTTGAGTAACTGACCAGCTAAAACATGTGCGTTAATCGAATGCTGGACTCAGCTGATCCTGAACACAATGACGCCAGCGTCAACGTCAACTTCAACGTCAACGTCAGCTGCCTAAAAAGACTGATGACGGTCATGAATGCAAAAGCTGGGCAACTACCTATGTAGAATTTCATCTAAACTCAACGTATGTGTTAACGATTGTTGATATTTCACTGTATACTGAATGAAAATCAACTTAAATTCACGTGTTACTGCCAATTTAGCATGATTTTAGGGGTGGGGCAGTTTTGTGTAAATCAGGCAAAGAATATTTAAATGGTGAGACATGCAAGTTGTACACTTTTCCTGTACACAATTTTGAAACTTTTGGCCTATTACGCGCCTTTCCATCAATAAACATTGCTAAGTTATAAAAGCTCAAATATCCACGTTAAATCCATATGTCACAGTCAAATTTAGCAGAATTTCGGGGATGATGAATATTTATGCAAATCAGGCAAAGAATATTTAAATGCGTCACTATGCAAATTTGTCGTTTATTCTTTACAGCATTCTGAAACTTTTGACGTATCACACGTCTTTCTAGCATTAACCATCGCTGAGTTATCAACGCTTAAACAGGTCTGATTTATTTTTGGCCCACCCTGTACTAAAATCAAGATATCGAATCCATTACTTCACATTCCAGACAAAAGATTAAGTAATCAGTCTGACATATGGCAATTTTCAGTTAGTGCACAAGTATAGAACAATACATGATCGCATGTTGGCATTTAATCCTTTACTGGCAACAGACAAGTGAAGCCTTTCCGCAAGGCCTTAGCCCTGCCGGCAGTTATCAAGCACACTATCAATGCACAAAAACACATGTGACAATGACCCAAAACATTGATATCCAATAGGCTTCTAGAGGTTGTCAAAATACATGTTCACACATAATTTAATCAAGCCAATTGCAGCTGCTCATTAGTTAGATCATCATGACAGAAAAAACATGCAAGAATCGTAGCAACCATGCTGTGAAACAATATGCCATCACGTCCGTAGACAGTAACAATTAGCACGGACTTGCAGACCTGCGACGTGCCGGTGATCATGTTCTTGATGAAGTCGCGATGTCCCGGAGCATCGATGATGGTGATGTAGTACTTGGAGGTCTCAAACTTCCACAGCGAAATGTCAATCGTGATTCCACGCTCACGCTCGGCTTTCAACTTGTCCAGCACCCAGGCGTACTTGAACGAACCTTTGCCCATCTAACAAACGAACCAAGCACAACGAGACCTCAGACTTCTTCTAGCTAGTGATAGTCCTCGAGACCACCATCTTTGTCTCGAGGCAACTGCTCAAGGATAAATGATAGTCTTGGCATTAAGAAATTTTCTTGTCTTGTCTTATAGAGTGTTTACACGATCCAGCAAACGTCCAGCAAACTTCCAGCAAATGTATTCAAAATACACGCGAATTGCTGGACGTTTGCTGCCTTATGTTATAATGTAGCTGGATGTTCGCTGGATCGTGTAAACACCCCATTAGTCATGACAAAGCGTCTTGAGAATGGAAAGACTTTCCTAGCAATTAACATAAGATAAAGCATTGGTATGTTCCTATAGGCTGTGTCACTACCTGCAGCAAGTTGGCTGCAATTTGCAACGCAAATATTTAGGGGAGGGGTCAGTAGACTTGTTTGATGGCGAAGGGGAGAGTTGGCATGGGATGCATAAGACGAGCATTGGTAAATAAATGTTCATAGTCCATTAAACGGCAACATTCCACGCACTGTGCGTTCTACCATTAGCGACCGCACCTTTCCAGTGACTGCTGCATTGGTCTGGAACAGTTTGCCGGAGTCAGTCCGGTCATCGCCATCGTTGCAAGTTTTCCGCAGCAGACTGAAAACCGAACTTTTTGCCTGGTCTTACAGTCATGACTAACAACGTCTCATTGCACTGACTACTCTTACGTGACTTCAGTGTTTAGGCTTATTGTTACGTGTCCTTGTAGTCTTAGGACTTAACGCCACGCTAAAGTTAATTCGTTCTTTATCATCATCATCATCATCATTCCACTCGTACAGCTTGGCCAAAATGTGCCATGCAAATTTTGGGGGTAGAAATCCCTATTTTATGAAAACCGTGAACATAAGGGGTTGACAACTTGGTGATGGTACCATTTGATTGGACGTTGGTCAGTTCCTACATCTGTCAATAGTAACCATGCCGCTAACTGTTCACAATGATATTACATGAGAGTGCAGTCAATACCCCGAATGATTGAAAGGTCACAATATAGTACCACAGCGCAGTGATCTGACAACTGTATTCAATGCCTCTTCAGACAGTCATTTGGTAAGATGTACTGTTTTGCCACAATTAGACTTGTCAAAGTGTTAAATGTTTTAATGAATTAATGCACTGTATTAATTTTTTAACGCATTAATTAACGCATTATTAACGCACCCAGGCCCATCGAAAAAAAAGAGTAGGGGGGAGTTACCCAGGACCCATTGACATTTGGAGGCCCCACCTAGACAATATAGAAAATTAGAAAGCAGATAGAAACACATTTTTCAACAATAACTGACGTCCTTGCTAACACAGAAATCTATTAGCCTGTCATCTAAATAATATTAATTTACGGTAGTGATTAAACGGCAACTAAAGTTTAGTTACTTGAATTCTTTCGATTGTCAAATAACCACAGTTTAACAGAATATTGAAACTTTTGTTTCACAAAATTTAGCAAATTAAATAAATTTATGCATGTGCATTAATTTTTTTAAACGCGCGTTAATTTTTTAATGCGTGCTAATGCAATAACGCATTAATTATTTAAAGGTTAATTTGACAGCTCTAGCCACAATACAATACATACACTACAGACAGACTTACAGACACCCAGATGGCAGAGAGAAATATGGAACTTTCGTAACCACGTACTTTCGCTCCCGGGAACGAAAATTCCATAAGTGGAACTTTCGCTCCCGCACGTTTTCACTCTCCAACACAAATTATCACAAAATAATTGATAAGCTAATGGTATTAAGTACAGCTGTCGAAGCGTTAATTTTTTTAACATTTAGTTAAAATAAATTTACTCACTCAGTTTTACTTGTCGATAATTCATTCTTAGTTATCCACATGTTTCTGTAACTAGATGCAGGCAAATTTGATCTTTTTCAGCAAATTATCTATTTTTTTTCTCTGGCCTAGTTTTTAGCAAATTTTCTGCAATTATTGCAATTATTCTGCAATTATTGATTTTCTTGTGCATGCGACACAAATGATAACAGACACTCCTAACAAGTCTTTGCTAAATGTGGAACCTACTTCAAACGTAGGCTCAATCCTCCAGTCAAAATTCTAGTTTCCAACTTTCCAGCATATATTATGCATCGCCAAAATTCAAGAGCTAACAAATTTTAGTGAATATTCGTTGTATTTAAAAAACACAAATAGCTAGGATTATATGACACTATAATGGTATTGTGTTTTCCCATGATTCTGCTCAAAGTGCAAATACGCCCCCACTTACAGCAGTTAAAAGTTAAAGATTAAAGGAGTCAATTTGTATAGCACATCAACGTGTGTACTGTACACGCTTCTAATGCGCTTTCATCACTAACCAGAGCCGCCAGCCACACGGCCACCGCTGAACAGCGCAGTGGCCGGCCAGACAGCCCCAGTCAGCTGTACCAAGGTCCCCATCTTCTGTAACCCATATAATGGGTTACTATGCATTTAACCGACCCCGGAGGGATGGCAGGCTGAGTTGGCCTTGCTGGTTGACTGATAGCGGACGCTTTACCCACAAAGTGGTCAAACGGCCATCCATCAGTCTAGCGCAGGATAGGGAAAGTTTGTCGGCCAGGACTAACCACTATGCTATGCCACCAACATATTTATTTACTTACTTACTTATTTACTACCCATCAGGTACCCAGGAACACGCTGAGCTACCCAGTCAGTTACTCGGGTAACAAATTACCCGATAACAGCAACCCTATTATCCCGGAGTCTGTTCACAGAAATAATGGGTCGCCTCATTTTGCAAGGAATGGAATTTGCAGTCCAGTAGGCTGTCATAATACTAAATAACAACTAATCTGTAAGGCTAATACCAAAACCGGATCCCGAGATCATAAACTTCCTAATCCTAAATACTGCGATTGAGAAATCAATCCCAGGATTGCAATCACTAAGTGTTATTCTTGATGGGAGTATCACAATGCAATCCAGATGATGAAGAAGTTACCTCTTGGGCTTCCTTCTCAAACTTCTCAATGGTACGCTTGTCAATGCCTCCACACTTGTAGATCAAGTGACCAGTGGTTGTAGACTTGCCAGAGTCCACGTGGCCAATGACCACGATATTGATGTGCATCTTCTCGGTACCCATTCTTGCAAGCTACAAAACCTAATAACAAGCACTAATCTTTTACACTACGTTCATATAAATTATCATGCACTGTGACAATTAATAACCACTTATTATTCTGCCCGAAATCAGAATGGACTTATATTTTGCTGGCGATTACTTTTTTCAGTTGCAAGATCTCCGAGCTCCATCAGCCGACTGCCATGAAATTTTGCACCGTGATTAGAAGTGTGTTCTGTTTTATAATCCCAGTCCAAAATTTCGGGAGCCTTCTCCCAAAAAAATTGTAGGAGCCAAAAACATGCGACTTCAAACTTTGATAGCGAATATCTCCGGAATGCATGAAGATATTCAAAATCGGACAAGTAACTGATCTACTGCAAATACTCCTGCGTTCAGCGATACAAATCCGGTGAACTTTGGTCCACTAACTTCAAAGATCTAATGGTCAAATCCTATCCACCCAAATCAACTTTTTCGGAAGATCATATTTCAGCCCAGGGGGGGTGCTGCATCCCCAAGTTTTTATATACACTACAGAAAGACCAAGTCTAACAGAAGGGATGGGAACCCCCTTACTTTTTTCAATGGGGGGTTGAAAGTTGGCTTAAAATTTAGCATATTAGCAGCAAGAACTTTGAAGCTAGCAAGAGTAGCTTCATGAAACTTTGCCATGTGATGTGTAACTATGTGGGGGTGATAACACAGGTACAACTATTTGGGGCATCCCCATAAAACTTGTGAGAGCAAAAAACGTCTAAAATTTGACGCGATTTATGACGACTTTCGACTTTGACTGCAAATAACTCTGGAATGGATGGCGCTATCAACAAAAGGTATTTATCATTATCATTTTCTGTCCTTCCCGCACTGAAGAAAGAAAATTTGGTGAACTTTGGTCACTAACACCGAAGATTATGCTAATATTTATCTACCTTGAGTCGGCACTACATGTTTTGCATATGCTAATGCAGTGAAGTTTAAGCCACGTGAATTTGCAACCCCTAAATTTTCCTTCCAATCGAACATAAGGCACCAGGTGGACTCACATTGGGCTTTGCCCCAAATTTGGTTTTTAGGCCACCCAGAATGATAGTTCCGGAACCTTAGTTAGTCCGCCCGAAAGCGATAGCTTGCGAAGCGGACTTAAGTTTTAGCCCAGATGTTTTATCTTTTTTTATCCGAGCGCGAGATCTCCGAGATGCGTGGACCGACCAGCGTGAGATTTTGCACGGTGGTCAGTACTAGGCCCAATTTTATAATGCCAGTCCAAAATTTCGGGGGGCACACCCCAAAAAAATTTCAGGGGCCAAAAAAATGCAAAATTTAGACCGATTTCGGACGACTTCGAAGTTCGGCGGCGAATATCTCCGAAACGGATGAAGATATTCAAAATCGGATTTTTATTCTGTCTACCGTGATTCCTCCTCCATTAGTTGAGACAAGTCCGGTGAAGTTTGGTCCAGTGACCTTGGAGATCTCGATGTTGAATCGTACCCACCCAAAGTGCATTTTTCGAAAGACCATATTTCGGCCCCTAGGGGATGCTGCGCCCCCAAATTTTTACACGTGCTAGAGAATGACCAAGTCTTACTAGCGCACCCCCCACCGGGGACGAGAGCCCTCCTTACAACTTTTTTCAAAGGGGGGTCAAAAATTGGCTTAAAATGCAATAAAGGAGCGTTTATAACTTGGAAGTTAGGGGGTGTAGCCCGACGAAACTTTAACACTTGACGCGGCTCTAGGTTGGGGTGTTAACGCAAGTACGAAATTTGGGGGCATTGCCCCCCTTAAAATTTGGGAGGGCAAAAAAGTCCAAAATTTAGTACGTTTTACAACTTTCGAGTTTGACCGCGAATATCTCTGAAACTGATGAAGATAGCGACAGAATCTAAACGGCGTTGAAGAGAAGGATCGTTTGGGTGTTGAACAAAAAAAATTGTGAAATTCCGTCCACTGCGAACAAATTTATAAGCGCTCATTTTGACCTACCCTAAGTTGCATTTTTCGGAAGACCATATTTCGGCCCCTAGGGGGTGCTGCGCTTCCAAATTTTTACACGCGCTAGAGAGTGACCAAGTCTTACTAGCGCACCCCCCACCGGGGGCGGGGGCCCTCCTTATAACTTTTTTCAAAGGGGAGTCAAAAATTGGCTTAAAATGCAATAAAGGAGCGCTTATAACTTCGGAGTTAGGGGGTGCAGCCTGACAAAACTTTGGCACTTGACGCGCCTCTAGGCTGGGGTGTTAGCGCAAGTACGAAATTTGGGGGCACCATCCCCCCTTAAAATTTGCGAGGGCAAAAAATGTCCAAAATTTAGTACATTTTATGACAACTTTCGAGTTTGACTGCAAATATCTCTGGAATCAATAAAGATAGCGACAAAATCTAAACGGCGTAGACCAGAACGATCTTTTCGGCGTTGAACAAAAAAATTTTTGCGAAATTCGGTCCACTACGAACAAAGTTATAAGCGCTCATGTTGACCTCCCCTAAGTCGACAATGTGCGTTCGGCGTATGCCAATGCATTTGAGTTCGGGCCACGCGACTGGTGCCGAGGAAATTTTACCCCTACCCCTAATTTCCCACCAATCGGACTTAGGGCGCTGGGCGGACTCACGTTGGGCTTTGCCCCAAATTTCTAGTTTTTATTTTTTTTTCAATGCGAGATTTCCGAGGTCCATCGGCCAATTGTCGCGATATTTTGCCACATGGTGGGAAGCATGTTCAATTTTATAATCCCGATCCAAAAACTTAGAAGCCCACCTGCCCCAAACCCCCCAAAAAAGTTTAAGGCTAAATTTGGCGAGTACATTTTGAAAACGCCTACCATCATCTCAGATGGTGCGCTTATGGTGCATTTGTACTTGGTTTTGAGTAAGGGAAGGATGGTGTAAATAGCATTAAGAGTAGGGATAGGCTATGGGTGAAGAGCGGATTGCAGATGTGTGGATCTGAGGATGTTGCAACAGCTAACTCTGAAATTAAGCTGTAATTTGTTAGCTGAACCATCTCCTAACCCTATTTCTAACCCTAACCTTATCCCTAAGCCTAATGCTAACTCTAATCTTAACCCTATACCTAAAAATAGCTCTATCCCTGTTGCGACATCCGCAGATCCGCACATCCACCGATGCGCTTGTTACCATCATCCATAGAGATAGGGTTTGGACTGATGGTAAGCGTTTGATTTCGAAAAAGTTATTAACAGTCCAGGCTGGACTGACTCCAGATTTTATTATCAGTCCGGGTCTATGGTAGCTAGCAGTCAGGCTAACTGCTCAAAATTTGAGCATGCCGGTGATCTGTAAACAACGCCGATAGCCGTAGTCTCAGGGCGACATTCTTTCTTTATACATGATGGACTAAAAATGATTAAATGCCACGATTTTTATTCATATCTTTTTAAAATACTCAGAGGTTAAAAATCTTTCAGTTTACTCTCAGCTAAACAATGGCAGAACTGGACCATAATGGCCTGCTCCTGTACTTACAGCATAGACCTAAAATCTTACTGCGCAACTTAGCTTTATTAGTTAGTTAGTTAACTTTCTGCAACATTTAAGTCTCGCCAAGCCGTCGACTGCCAACGAGGTAAGTCTGGAAATGTCAGTGGCTGCAGTGTCATGAAACCAGAGCAGCTCAGCTCCTGACAGTGACAGCGGCAGGATGTCGGACGATGGTAAAAGGCGAATGTGCGGATCTGTGGATGTGGCAACGGGTAAAAGACAGATGACGATGCGGAGAACGTGGATGTCTTTTACCCATCATACTCAATACTACTCATCCAAGCCTCTGGACCAATAAGCGGTGTATAACCGTGTATTAATTTGGGGCCTTTGGGCGCCGGACGTTTGTGCCATTGTGATTGGCATGTTATAACTGTACTTTGCATATCATTCGAGTTAAAATCGTAAGTTGGCAAAATAAGAAAGTTGGCAAATCTGGGTTTACAATAGTAACTTCTGGCTGCACTTAGTAGTCATCGTTGTCGTCATCCATCATCGTTTGTCATCGCGTGACGTCACTGTAGGCCTACATCGTCATCGTACATGCATCGTCGCGCGTCGTCGTATGTTTTTTGAATAAATACCTAGATGAATTCACGATAAGGAATTAGGCTATTGTCTAGACCTATGGAGAGTCTGAACTGTAAAGAAATTCACAGCGGCAGACTTAATTCCAACGACTGCCACCTATAAAGCGTCCTTTGAGCAGTTAATTACAGAGCGAATGATTGAACAACTCAACAACTTTCATGACTGGCAAATGTACATGACAACTGTTATCGGCACATCCGTCTTTTACCCACACATCCGCACTTAGCATCCGCAGATTTTATCCGCTTTTTACCCGTTGCCACATCCATACATCCGCACATCCGCTTATTACCCATAGCCCAGGATGTCAGCGGCCCGGCGGCGACAGGCATTATTTGTTTTCCCCGAACTGAAAGTAGCAAATTTTGCGTTGCTTCTATCAGTTCGCCGAACTGAAAATAGAATTAACGTAAACAAGTTCTAAACGCCACAAAATGGCTGGCGCAGATCAATGATTTGTCGCCATTTTTCTACATATTAGCAACAGCATACCGATAAAACTGCTTACCACATCTACAAAGTACTCTGTGTAATAAACTTTCGTGTATTTGCTATGGTCAAAAATGGGAAATTTGACATGCGCTATGCCTACATCTCGTTGACCACAACAATGCGACTTGTAGGATTTGACCTATTATGTCGCAAGTAAGTCGAATGTTTTCGATAAAACATTACTCAACAATGTCTCGTAACATGAGCTATATATATGCTATTCACGAAGTAACGGATTGTTACTATATTGCATGTGAATTACAGATAAATTCAACCTAACCTCTATCGACAACAATTCACCGCAACCAAAACTGCGATCTTGTGCGAAGGAAGGACGGGCTGACGGGGCGGGGCCAATCAGGCCGGTAGTCACGTGCTCTCAACATAGAAAAGTATATTAAAAACGATTACCATAGTGTTAAAAAATCATTAAATCAACCATAACTGGTTCACTCTATAGGCTTTGGACTGGGCCATGACCGTGAGTCCATGACGTCGGTACCAGAGCAGGGCCGTAGCCAGACGGGGTCTAGGGGGTGCTCAGCACCCCTACTCAGATTTTTCAGCACCGGTACTAAGAGAAGCTCTTAGCACCCCCATGCATGCAGCACCCACTCAGCATCCCTCGTGATTGCGTAATTACAAACAAAATAGCAGGTTTGAGTCATTCTTTCACATTATCTGTCAAGACTGATAGTAGAAATTACATAAACAGAATGTTATTCAAAGACATTTATTAGTTAGCAATTTTCATCTAATAGTCACACTACAGTATAGTGATTATTTGACAAAGTTCTATTCAGTGACATTTATCAGATTTTTTTATGTCTTTTTGTATGTTATATGTATGATTGCATTTTGTCAATATGGTTTATTAAAGAGAGATGATGATGATGATGATGATGAGTTAATTATATGGAAAATAATTAAATTTGTTGCCACCAGATGTCACATTTTAAAGGTTAAAATCCACCAAATTCGATTTCGACTGGGACTCCGCCCCAGACCCCACTGAGGAAGCTAACGCTCTCCAGACCCTGTAGCGGATTCAAGGGGTCTTACTTCTAAACGGAGGAAGAGGAAATAATAGAAAGAAAAAGAGAGAAGAGAAAAAGGGAGAGAAAAAAGAAAAGAAAGGGGAAATGTAAGAGGACGGTCCGAGAAGAAAAGAAAAGAAAGAAAAATGGGGAAAAAGGGGAGGATATCCGAGTTCATAGGCGGATTTAGGGGGGGCAAAGGGGCCATGTCCCCCAAGATGCCAAAAGTCGCCCTGTTTGCCTAGCATATGCAGGGCATTATTATGTGCAGTAAAACTAATAAAATTTATACCCACTATATGCATTTTTTGGGAGTTTTTATGCCCCAGAAAACATTTGCTTCCGGGGCTGCGCCCCGGACCAGCCCCTTTATCGCATGCAAGTCAATCTCCATGGCAGTCCTTCTATTCCTGGTGTATTTCTATATGCCTACTGTTTTGGTCATAGAGAAAAACGAAATTTAGCACCAAAAGTCCACAAAAATACGCCACTTTGACCCCAAAATCTCAAAAAAAAATTCTGG
>Ga0056128_1007254_pt1 | contig 13995 bp, 6 predicted proteins | sample WorMetLIZISLAND2_FD_71113 | JGI IMG/M metagenome (GOLD analysis project Ga0056128, IMG submission 71113) | Marine gutless worms symbiont microbial communities from Max Planck institute for Marine Microbiology, Germany - Olavius geniculatus... ... | reverse complement strand
GCATATACTGACAGTTGCGATTGCTTTGCTAATTATATTACAAATATGAATTACAATATAAGACTTACTGTTATTTCAATATATTGCAAAAATTGTCCCATTGGCTGTCCATACAACTTATTCCTTCGTTTTCCACCCCTGCGAGTTGGTGCTGGGTTTTCCAGTCTCGCGTTTTCAGTCGCCCCAAAATGACCAATATCCCGGGAACATCTTTCTTTAAATGTCCAAGCTATGCCCCGGGTCGTTGATGCATTAATATGGCCTTGAACTTGACCATTGAACTTGATCTTTCAAGGTATACCAATTAGGGTAAAAACAGATTATCGAGTTTCAACGCTTCGCACAGCCCTAACATGCAGTTAGCCACAATACATTCGCTACAGACTGAGCGACGGACGGACGACAACGATGCCAAAGACGCCGTACAGCATAGCTGTAGCGCATCAAAAACACACAGTTTTTAGCTGCCTGTACGAACTTCCTTTAAGAAACGACAATAACAAAAACGTCCACCGGAGGAATAAAACACTTTATGAATAGCCCACAGTATATACGTACAGCATTCACGCAAGTTCATTGGAACTTCTGAACGTCTCCAGTCGTTTGAAGTCGACTCAAGTCGACATGCCGTTGTCAAGTCAAGTCGAGTCGGATGTGCTCAAGTCGACCGCTGTCGACTTGGGGTCATTTTAGCCTCAAGTCGGGTCACGTTTCTTTACATCAGCGACTTGCAGGTCTATTAACGCAGAGCAAGCGAGAAACTCTCTGAACACCATTCTGCAAACAGGTATAGGCTATTATACAGGCCTAGTCCTGTATAATAATATACTGCTTTCCAGCTAATCGATGCTCATGTTTGCACTTCAATTGAAGACTGGGCCAATTCTCATGCACATCGGACGGAATACGAACTAGAGACTAAACGGAGTCAGAAATTTAGGACGGTTCTGTTTCTTAGGAAAGAAAAACAAAAAATCGAATCGACTTTCACGTTCACCTTTTTGCACAGCCCTAAAATGAACACGGAGTAAGTTTGACCAACAAATAACGTGATACAGACGACACAAACGACTGACGATGAGTAACTAGTCGGATGATTCAGATGACGTCTTCCGGGGTACAATGTCCAGCTGAAACTGACCTGCAGTCACCATAGAGAACACACAGACATCTTTACAATACTAGGCCTATACAATGCAATACAATTTAAAGTGAAAATGCCTATAGCACCACAGTCACTGTCATTCATTCATTCATTCATTTCTGGCAAGCACCACCAAGAGTGCGTAGCGCCGAACGTAGACATCAATCTCCAGAGTGGACGGTTCTGAGCCAAGTCAACCGCGTCGTCCATATTGAGATCGCTGGATTTCAGATCCTGCTGAATGGTTTTCATCCATGTGATACGAGGACGTCCCAGTGGTCTCCTCCAGTTTCCTGCGGGGGAAGTCACTATAAAGGTTCAATAACTGTGTACAGCTCTTTACGAGAAACATATCGGAGATCTACGAACTACAGAGCATCATCTGCCATATGGAATCACACAACGTTTAAACGGGTCACCTGCCACCCGACACAGGTGAATGAGCTGTGCCTTAACCTCAGCCGGACAGACGGGCTTGGTTTACCAACCCCAGAGGAGTTGAGATTGTTGTTAGTCATATACCTCGAAGATGGTTGACCTGTTGTCACCCATTCAAGTACCAGGTACTAACCGACAGCCACCCAACCAAAAGTCAAATTCACGACACGCACCACCAAGCTGCCTGACTATAAGTCAGCTACCGAGATGGGAAAAAGGCGGCAAACAGATGAATCTTCAGTTTAGTCTTAAATGCTTGCAAACACAGACTGTTCCAACTTCCAAGGTCTATACAATCACAACACATTTCGGCTCAGGTCAACTAAACCTCCTATCTTCAGCTGGATGGGAAATGTGTGGTAGCTTATGAGCTTGTAAACAAGAAACTAGGTGGTCGCTAGCACACCATGTTTTGTTTACCGGTACACTTATTCACCCTGACTGTAGACCACTCCTTATCATTGTAACATACAACTCAGCCATTCTTATAACTAGAGCTGTCAAGGCGTTAATTTTTTAATGCATTAATTAGCGCATAAATTAACGCACCCAGTCCCGTCGAGAGGGAGTTTAGGGGGATAAGTTTTCACAGGCCTCGTGACGTTTGAGGGGCCCTGCCTGTCTAATATAGAAAGTCAAAAACACATTTTTAGACGTATAATCAACAATAACTGACGTCATAGGTAGCATAGAAATCTATTAGCATGTCATCAAAAATCGAAATAATTATTTATTTACAGTAGTGATGGAACGAAAACTACAGTTTAGTCACTCGAATTCATTCGACAGTCAAATAACCGCAGTTTAACGGAATATTTCAACTTTTGCTTCACAAAATTTAGCGCTCTTCTACCAGTCAGTTACTTGCAATTCCACGGCATAACTTATCCTTTGGTTCTCGTTCTTTTCGTGTCTCTGCTCCGAAAATTTGGAACTCCTTAACTCCTCAAATTCGTCAATGTCAAACCTTGGCTACATTCAAATGTCACTTAAAGACCCACTACTTTCAGTCAGCCTTTTCTGCCATCTAGCGTCCATCATCCTATGCGCCCTGATTCTTTCTGAGACTCTGGCGCTTTATAAATCATTTACTTACTTACTTACTTACTTAAAGTAACATAAATTTACGTATGTGCGTTAATTTTTTTAACGCGCGTTAATTTATTAACGCATTAATGCGTTAATTAACGCGTCAATTGTGACAGCTCTACTTATAACATTTGATTTTTTGGATGTAGGCACACAAGAGCCAAATTTAAGCATGATCCCCCTGCACTAGATTGTTGACTTTAGGTAATTATCTTTGTAATAAATTTCAAAATAGCCCAACTTATACGACCATCACACTTCAATGTCACACGGACGGACAGACGGACAAAAATCCTTTCTACAGGGTTACACGATAGGTCATGAATGATTTTAAATGGCAAATTAACTATAATAAATAATTATTAAACTGCTATCAGCGTTTAGGGAAATTTAAGGAAATGATGTCTGCAAATATCACAACCGTCTGTTACTTCCTTAACTTACGAGCCCACATAGTGACGTCACCCAGTGGACATGGACTGTCCATGTTCACCATCATGGTCAGCAACCTCGCTGGACGTTTAGGGTTTAAAGCTCCCGTAACGTTACCGGTAACTTACGGCAAATTACGGTAAATTACAGTAAGGTAAAATTGCAAAATTACCGGTAAATTACGGACTGCACATCAAAGACTTAAATTAGACATTTAATTTTACACACATTAAGTGCCATAATAGTCCAATCAATTTGACTGTGAAACTAAAGCACCACAGTCGTCTACTTACGTATGTTAACAGCTATTCTGAGACTTTTTCAGCGGGATGCACTTCTGTTAAAGATAAAGTATGGGTAATTTACCGGTAATTAACGGTAACGGTAACATTCCCAATCTTACCGGTAATTTTCGAACACTATTGACGTTTAGTGGAGTTTCAACTGAACGCAAGGCAGGCAACGCACGCAGCGGACACAAGAATGTATGCAAGAAAGAACGTAACAAACGCAATAGGACCACAGGAAAATTACGCGTCAAACATAGTTCGGCATAGTAGTACACAACGGCTGCAAATTTTGCCCACCCCCTCTCATTTAGCGCCCTCGTTTGGCTGTCCTAGTAATCATCCGCTACCCCCACCGCTGCTCGGTCATCTACGTTTGCAATTAAATGCCGCACAACAAAACGTTCTGATCACTTGCTACCAACAAAGTAAATAAATAACAGTAGATCCCATAAAAACACGGAGTTTTAAAAAGCAAACACCCAGCAATTTAAATGACAGTCAACCGAGTGTCAAAAGAGAGCCTGCTTCTTGTCTCATCGCTCATTGGGTTCGTTCCGTCGGTTGCGTTTGTTGCTTTACATCCACTCCATTGCGTCAGCGACGTCAGTTATGTGCGTACGTTACGTCCATTGCGCTGCATGCGCTGCGTCGTATGGAAACCCCACTTTAACATTTATCGGTCCGCTGTTGTGCAGTTTTAACGATGGCGTTATATAAATGTGTGTTGTAAATGCTGCATAATAGCTACAGCTCTGAAATTTTTCACGAAAAATTTCATTGAATATATCTAAGAAGAGACGTAAAATTATTGCTGGCTACCGTTAACAAGCTTATATTTGTAACCGAAACCGTTCACGACCCATCATGTCGCCCTATAATTCTCGGTGCAAAAATTGTTGCCAAATGGATGCCGTTACTGCAGCGCAAACTATGGCACCAAGAAGGGCTGCTCAGAATTTCAAGTTTGCCTCAAAATTCCCAGATGATAGGGATTTTCAGACGACCCAAATTCTGCATCTTTAAAAGTAATTTTTTGTCAGAAAATTTTCCGAGAGGCTAAAACGTACGGGTCGTCGTGGTCGTGTGGCAACAGGTCTCAAACCACGACGCCACAGTGCTGCTGTATGACAAAGAGAATGAAATGAACAAGAGGGTGCGGCCGTTGAGGGGCCGCCCGCTATGGGGCCGTCCTTGCAGTTGAGTTGCCAGAGCGAGATAGTGGCGCCATCTGGTGAGTACAAGTAAGACACTATAAGCTTAGGACCTACGCATCTGGCGCCATCTGGTGAATGATTATGTTTTACTGGGCCTTCTGTGAAACCAGCCAGAAGCCGTACGGATGAGATCTATGGATGATGGCCGCCGTGACCTTGACCTCTGACCCCTTGACCTTGAAATTGGTCCACCGGGTGCTGGTATTCGTAGGCCTTTTCGTTTTCCCTCTAGGTGGAGGCACGGGACAGACAGACAGACGGACGGACAGGATCAACACATGATGAGGCCTCCTTCTAGGAAGGACGACCCCATAATAAGACTGAATGACAGACTGACGTACGTGTGTTGAGCACGCTGTCAATGGTAGGTTCACGGCAGTCGAGCTGGATATGTCCAACGCGGCCACAGTTAGCACAGGACAGCGCTGGTCTGGCCGTCCGCACACGTACACCGGGTGCTCCGGGTGCAGCCGGCGATGTGCCGGGTACAATCCCGAATACACTTGATGCTCCAGGTACACTCAATGCCCCGGGTGCAGCCGATGCCCCGGCTACACTTGGAGTCCCGGGTACACTTGGCACGCCGTGTACACCCGATGATGTCCCAGGTACATTCCCGACTACAGTTGGTGTTGATGGCCCAGCGACGAAGCTGGATGGCGAAGCAGTGACGGAAACTGAATGACAACGGCGATGGTAATGATGACCATGGTGCTGCGGTGATGGCGGAGGTCTCCCGGGTGAATGCGACACTCTGGCAGCCCCGGGTACTTGCCCCAGCTGCAGTCCAGGGGCACTGCTGGTCCCAGGTACGCTGGCCGACGACTGCGGAGGCACACGATGGTAGACGGTATTAGGGAGATGCACCACGGCAGCAGTCCCGGGTACTCGGGGTCCAGCCGAGCTACCACCACTCAGATTCCCGGGTACACCCAGTGACGTCATCGTCGGGCTGAAACTGCGGATCAAGTATGACGGTCCGGTTGCTTGATAGAACATGTGGCCATTCTGTGGAAAACCGACAGCACAATACGGACAGCAAGACGTCGGTGTGGGGGTGGCGGCTCCAGCTGCAGTATCATCGGTGTGAACTGGTGGAGCGTAAAAGCCACCTCCGTAGACGCTCACAGGACCAACAGGACTGGAGGCACGGCTAGCTTGAACCCTTGTCTGTTCATCACCAGTGGCACTGTCGTGCAGTGCAGCCGGTGGTGCCGACAGCAGGAGTACTGGGTGCGTAGCCTCAGCTCCCGCTGGTGGGGGCGTCGGTGTGTTGTCTGTAGAGCCGACAGCGGACAGCATCGGCATCCGTGGTCGCACGAGCACAGCATCGGATGGAACTGGTAACGGCGTGTAGCCGCTGACGCCACTGCTGGCAGCTTCGGAGACTGACGCCGACGGCTGATGATGCGAACTGATGGACAGGTCGATGCTGGCAGTGTGTCCGTGCGTGTGGTAAACAGACGGGCGTTGCGGAGCTGCATCACTGCTTGCCGTTCGCCTGTGATGATGCTCCTGCTGCTGCTGCACATCGGAGTCAAAGCGATGGTAGACCGCAGTAGACCCAGGAGGAGGTGGAAGAGAGGCCACTGGAGGTAGGGCACCACCAGGTCCGGGAGGAACGACGGCGGCCCCCGGGGGCAGGAAAACGGATCCCGGAGACAGCGCGGCGGCAAAGTAGGTCATCGGCAATTGACCAGATGATGCCACCGCAACCGGAGTAGCCACGATGTGGTGCCCGGTCGCTGCAAATGGATCGCAGCAAGCCACCGACTGCAAGACCAGCGGTAGAGGAGACAAAGGCGTTACTGCAGCCTGAATCTCGGCAGACATTTGTGTCCACACAGCGCCATCTGGTAGTGGTGAGGCGAACCCCAATGCTTCATTCCTGTCCACGGAAGCAGCGCAGGGCTTATACGCCAACATCCCATCCGATGACAGTCGGCTGCGTTGTCGGTGATGTCCGGCTGCTGGACCTCCTGCAGTTCAACATCAAAACGCGTCGAGAAAAGTTTCTAACCGGTTGCAGGGTTGCACAAAATAATCCTAATCCAGTGATTTCTGGGGGTTCGATTAGGTTCTGAATTTTTTTCGGTTTTTAGGCTAACCCGGTTTTTATTAAAAAACCCAACCTGGTGGATTTTGGGGGATTTCTATTGGTTTTTAGCCGACCGTAAGTAACGATCAAGCCATTGGTATGAGTTGTCATCTGTCCGTCTGTCTGTCATGGATGTATTGTGGCCAAGCTTTAGGTCATAGGGGAAAACTTCTTACACAAATAGCCATGAGTGTTAAACTCAGGCATGTTGCAAAATTTCAGCCATACAGTGAAAGAGGAACATTTTCAAATTAGAGGTTGAATGAAGGCGGGGTAAAAAATTCAATGAAAAACTGGCCATATCTCGGGAATGGTGAGAGATACGGCGGGGTTTACTATTAATCCCTAATAGGAAGTGGCATACGCCCTGTCAGATAAGAATGATCTTGGATGACCTTAAAGGCCGTTATGTGCCGTTGCGGCTAAACAGTGTGAGATAGGGCCTAGGTTACTATTAATCACTAACAGAAAGTGGCATACGCCCATTCAGATAAAATGAAATCATCAACCTTGGATGACCTTGAAGGTCACCGACAACCAGTACGGTTGGCTATCCTAGCGACAGCTGGGCATCTTGTCAGTTATTAGTGAGCACTGTTTAAAACCTTAGCTGAAAAGTCTGTAGGTTGATTCATACGAGTTTCTGTCCTCTGCCCACAGCACAGAATATACCAATATTCGGAAACTTGTAGGTTATCAAAACTTTCCTAAGACATTTTCCAAAGATCTTCTTATGTCAGATGATTTAGGAATTCTAATGCAGTTTTCTTTTCCGAATTTTTGACAGCTTTCTTTGCGTTTCCAAAGAACTTCTTCTTTTCTGATCTTCCTAAACTAGTTCAACCAATCAGATGCACTTATATCGACCATGTGACGTAATCACCTTAGTTTCAAAACTTCTTAGGAAAACTTCTTTGGAAAACTTCTTATCTTGGCACGTCGAGCAGAAACACAATTTACACACCGCTTCGTTGTTCAAGTTGACCAAATGTCAACTTGCTTTACTTACTCATTGTTTATTTTACCGCAGCATCAGGCAAATAACATATGACGTCACATATGACGTCTAAGCTCAGTGTCTACATCATGTATTACACAGCTTTCTCCGTGTAGGACAAGGTTCGTGCTTTCCTACACATTTGCCTAAATTCTTCCTAAGAAGTTTCCAAAAAAGTTTCGAAAATTGCGCACCCTTTCTCAAAATCTTCTTTTGGAAGATCTTCTCAAATTCTTCTAAAGACATTTTCCAAAGAAGTTTTGAAAATCCGCATACTTTCTCTAGAAAAAATAAGTCTTCCAAAGATCTTCCTTAAAAATTCTGAAAATTTGGCCCCTAAGGGTGGGTTTTAGCATAGTTTGGTCGAATTTGATGAATTTCACTCGTAAAGTGCATTTGACGAAATGAATCTATTCGCCAAGCAAGCAAGTACATATCTGCCAACACATATCACAACAAGAGGGTGCGACCGTTGAGGGGCCGCCCGCTATGGGGCCGTCCTTGCAGTTGAGTACGTGCATGCCACACAATCATCATACCATATTGATAACACAGTTTTACCAACAACGCAATTAGCCGCCGCGACCTTGACCTCTGACCCCTTGACCTTGAAATTGGTCCATGGGGTGCTGGTGTCCCAGGAACCCTTCCTACCGAGTTTGGTATTCGTAGGCCTTTTCGTTTTCCCTCTAGGTGGAGGCACGAGTCAGACAGACAGACAGACAGACGGACAGGATCAACACATGATAGGGCCTCCTTCTAGGAAGGACGGCCGCATAATAAAATGCTCACCTTGTTGCTGATCACTGTTAGGACTAGGACTTGCGCAAGCTGATGACGACGAGTACTCCTGGGGCAGTCCTCCGCACAAGGAGTCTTCATCGACCGCGCTGACCGGACTTACCGACGACTGAGACTGCTGAGAATAGACATCCGTGTTGTCCGCATATAGTCCAGGCTCTCCTCCATGCACGCGACGAGATGACGCCGGCGAACTCGTGACAAATTTGTCTCTCCGGCAGATGTCAGAGCCTTTCAGATCCCGCAGCTGCCGCCTAGCGGAACACAAATATACCCCCCCCCCGTGTTGTGAAAGAAACTGTGACAGTGATATTTTTTCTGAATAACTCTGTGAAACAATGTCTGATTTTGACAATTTTTGGCAAGCAGCAAAAATGTGTATAGGTATATACTCTTTTTCACTAACTCACCTACAGGTCGGACCCTACGGCGGATTTTTGCACGCAATGGCTCAAACGATGCGAAATCAGGCAAGAGTGTGCCCTTTTCGGGTTAGAAAATTAAAATTTAATATTTAATTTCTTTATTAGAAAAATTCCAAAAAAAATACAATGGCGCCTATGGGGAAAATTAAGCAATTCTTTAAACGGTCATAACTTTGGCTGTGTATAAGACAGAGTCGTAATTGTTGGTACTGTGGTATGGTTTTGGGGGTTGGCCATTATAACGGTGTCATTCAGATTTACCCCGGACTCTCCCTGATTGCCATGGCAACAAAAATTTGGGACAAAATGGGCTATAACTCAGCTTCTACTAGAGACATCTGCGAGATCTTTGCATCTGTAGGGGGGTTTTCGGGGTTGAGCCATCAAATACTGCCAACAAAATTTTACCCCAACCAACCGTTGTTGCCATGGCAATGAAATTTGAGACAAAAGGGGCTTAAATTCAGATTCTGTAAGAGATATCTCAAAGACCTTTGCATCTAATGGGAGGTTTTGGGCGACGGGCTATTGAATGAGGCCAATCTAATTCCACCACAACCAACACTTGTTGCTATTCGAATGTCACGTGACCCAAAATGGTCAAGATCGTGATTGTAAAATATCTATGACCAGATATCTCCGTAACTGATCAACTGTAGGAATACGTTATTTTACTAATAAAACAGCACATATAAATGTACAAAACATCAGTTTATAAACTTGTTAACGGCAACATTTAAGGACTTGCACATCTAAAACAGCAAAAATTACTTACTTAGCACTTAGATCCTCCTGTCCTTGACAGGACATTGGGCAGCAAGAGTTCGCCATCTGCTTCTGTTTGTAGCCAGAGACCGGACGCTGTTCCAATCGACTCCTCAGTCCACCAGGTCTTCTTTAAATGTAGACCGCCAAGTCTTCATTGGACGACCTCGTCATCTGCCACTACCACGAGGGGTCCATGACATGGCGTGATTGGCTGGTCGTCCAGGTGGCATCATGATGATATGGCCTGCCATTTGAAGTCATCTCTCTGGCGTATATGGCTGTAGAGACAATGAGGGAGGTGTAGAGGACCAGTTTACAACAGGTGATATTATTCTGCAGCACACTGACACGCAGTCAGTGTGATGCGGGCAATATCACCTTTTGTAATTTTTGCTGTTTTCAATGAGCAAGTCCTTAAATGTTGCCGTTAACAAGTTTATAAACTTATGTTTTGTACAGTTATTGTGATCAGGGCTGGTTTGTCACATATTGGTAAAAGTTAACCCAAATGTAAATGACTAGTTTTACCCATCTCACCTTAATACTGTTGCCACACTACCTTGTGAAATGCCAAAGTCGTTGTTTGGCCGTTTACAAGAATGTGATTAAAGGCTGGTTCGTCACGTACAATGTACAAGTTCAAGTTGGCCTCGACATTATCTTTGTAAATTGCAAAAGTTAACCTACCTTGTTAAATGTAAATTTTCAAAAACCACTGGCCCATCCTGTAGAGTGTGTGACATTTAACAGATACTGACCATGATTCGATGGACGTTAAAAACTTCTTGCAAGCACCACTGGTCAGGCCGAGCTGCTGCAGCTGTTCATCCTTGAGACTACACAACTGCCGACAGGCAACACATTCACACAGCTCACACTAAACACACACTAGCGTGGCGTGGCGTAGTTGGTAACGCGTTTCGGCTGAAACGAAGTTTCTCTACGCCGGGCCCGGTTATTACTGCGATGGGCAGATGGCCTGCGGGCAGGTAAACCATCTCAGTGCGAAGCCTGCCAGCTAGGTTGACTCAGCCTTTTACCCTCCGTGGGACGGCAAAATGAGTAGTAACTCATTTACATCAGTTACGGAAGGTGGGGACCTTGGTACAGCTGACTGGGGTTGCCTAGCCAGCCACTGCGCCAGCCTGTGTCTGCAGGCTGCACACGGTGGCCATGCGGCAGGCGGCTCTGGTTAGTGACGAAAGCGCATTAGAGGCGTGTTTGCGACGACGCGCTATACAAATTGACGACCTTTACTTTTACCTTTAGCAAGCATCATATAACATAAACTTTCGGTAGCTTCCTAAAAATACTTGCAATGCGAATGGTGACACAGATACCATTGATGCCCAATAAGAAACTAACATCGCCCTTTCCAATGGTAACATTGCCAACCCCCTGCGACATACCGCTTAGCCACAATACATAACGTAACAGACAGACAGATGACAGACAGACGAACGACAGAGTGTAGCAACAGTTTGACCGTACAAAGTACAGTCGGCTAAAAACAGAAAAAAAAACAATTGGAAAATCAACAAACAACTACCTTTCACATAATAACCAAAAATATAACTGTCAGACAGTGTGTAGATGTAATACTGGGAGAAGTAATGTATATACCTCATCCCAGGTGAACTTGGCTAGGCACTCGGAGTACTTGTGAAGTCGTATGTCTTTGAGCCAAGCGACGACGTTGGTCTGCTCCGTGACCGGAGAGCTGTGACGACTGCGCGGGCTGCCGACACCGTGACCACGCGATACACGTCGATGAGCCGTCAGGGCGGGGGAACTACGTGAGGACATGACGGTCGGGGAAGCATTGTCCATGGAACATCTACGAACACAATCAATACGACCGCTGCTCTAACACGCCCACTACCATTGCTCTACTCCTGGGGTCATATGCATAACAACGTCGTAACTTTACTTCCAAACTAAAACTGAATTACGCCAGACGTAGCGCTAAGTCGGTATGCATAACGACGTCGTAGCACTAGTCAGACGCCTACATCCGAACTAACTCTAGTCGCTCCAGCGACCTGTCGTAAATATTTAGTCGGTCGTTGTCAATGTAAACTAACGTCGCTAAGGAGAAGCTGCAATTACGTCATGCGTCGTAATCGTAAAGGACTTATGGCGAGTCAATTACACTATTGAAACTAATTGCAGTATTAAAAGTTGCCGAATAAAACGTTTAGCATTCAATACATTTCGTTTATTTGCATCGTGCATTCTTACTTAGCCCATGGAGCTGTAACTAGGCTTGAGCACACCCGAGACTGCAGCAGAGACAAGTCAGGCCATATCTATTTTTAGCTGCAGGCCGGCCGAGGCAGAGTGCGTTTAGCCAGGAAATTCCAGAGTCAAACTTACCCAAGGTCAACTAAGTCGCGACTAGCTAGTCGCTGGCTACGACAGCATTTTGCATGCCGCCGAACGTAACTTTCTAGTTTGGAAGTAGTTAGTTGCGACGTAGGCCTTGCGTTGTTATGCATACTGCCCCAGGTCCGCTCTACACAGACTACAAATGGAACACTACGATGGTTGGCGGCATGGTGTAGCAGCAATGGACTCAGTCGAATCAACAGAGTTACAGTATGCCGGGCTCAGTTAGTACTTGGATGGGTAATGACATCACGGCAGAGAACATGGACTGCACAATTATTGGACGGACAGACAGACAGACAGGCAGAGATACAGCCGCAGACATGGTGCCATCAAACAGCATACAGACACCATCGACAAGAGGCTGATGATGATGATTATTATTATTATTATTATGCACGAAAACTATTATCGTGGCATTTAGTCTAAGAGACTTCAAGGACATGTAACATAATTACACAAAGAGTCGACATAAGCGTCACTAGTAGGATGTTGCGAACAAGTACGTCTTTTTCTGATAATGGTAGCACCTTCTTGACATCATGCATACGGTCTAAAATTTAGACCTTCCGATGATAAAGCATCGTTGTGGCGACAAATTCAGAGTGGCCACTCTCCAGTCATGATCAAATTCCCCGACTTTTCCAGACGTTTTAAGAGAACATAAACGGAGTATCGCCCCTCGCAACAGTAGCGATATGACGTCTATTGGCAACAATTTTAATTATTCTCCAGAGAGTCAACTGACCAAATTTAGTGCAGTTTAAACAATAAAGGCAAACAAAAGCGGCTTACTGGCACCGCAAAATTTACAAGTATGGGAGTATAAGTCTGCGAGCAGAAAAAAAATGGAGTTGAACGCAAATATTCAACTAGTAATGAACAGTTTTGGGAAACTTTTCCATGACAAGATTTTTTCCCTGACATTTCTCTGACATGTTTCAAATTCCCTGACATCTCCAGGTTTTCCAGACAAATGGTAACGCTGCAAATTTTCACTGAAAGAGGCAGCAGATCAACCTTCCTCCAGTTTATATCGAAATGCAACCGTGAAATAAACATCGAAACTAGTCGACAGATGCCTCTGTAAACTTTGTTTGGAGGTAACATAAAAATGTGCGTGTTTACTAGACTGTCGAGCTATAGATATTGCACAGCAGTCATGCATACCAATGCTGATTTTGGCGTTCAAGGTCATTCAAGGTCATTGAATTGGGCGCCAATCGAAAGCCAGTATACGACTTCCTATTAGTGATTAATAGTAATTTAGGCCCTATCTCGCGTTACTGAGATACAGCGACTTATTGGCCAAAAATCGCAAACTTTACCTACCCCCCCTCTCATTTAGCGCCCGCGTTTGGGGTGATCCCTTTCAAATTTATGAAAAAGCTTTACGGTTTCTGAAACTAGAGTCTTCCAGGCAGCCAATGCTGATAGCCTATGAGAAAGAAACAATAGAAACAGACCTGTGATGGCTGGTGATGACTGTATATGCAATTGTTGATAGAGGACTCGATGACTTCACAGGCGGCCAATCAGCACGCACCCCTACAGTAAAAAAAAGTCAAAGGTCGTCAATTTGTATAGCGCATTGTCGCGAGCATGCGCACGCCTCTAATGCGCTTTCGTCGCTAACCAGAGCCGCCTGCCGCACGGCCACCGCGTGCAGCCTGCAGACACAGGCTAGTGCAGCGGCCGGCTAGGCAACCCCAGTCAGCTGTACCAAGGTCCCCACCTTCTGTAACCCATGTAAATGAGTTACTACTCATTTTACCGTCCCAAGGAGGGTTGAAGGCTGAGTCGACCTAGCTGGCAGGCTTCACACCGAGATGGTTTACCTGCCCGCAGGCAGTCACCCATCGCAGTACTAACCGGGCCCGGCGTAGAGTAACTTCGTTTCAGCCGAAACGC
>Ga0056128_1007251_pt1 | contig 13996 bp, 8 predicted proteins | sample WorMetLIZISLAND2_FD_71113 | JGI IMG/M metagenome (GOLD analysis project Ga0056128, IMG submission 71113) | Marine gutless worms symbiont microbial communities from Max Planck institute for Marine Microbiology, Germany - Olavius geniculatus... ... | reverse complement strand
CCCCAGACCCCCGTTATAGGCTCGCGCTCCACGCGCTCGCCATGGCCCCGGCCACTGCTTGCTCCCCCAACTTTCAAACACTTCCAACGCCCATGATTGAATAATTAAGAACCTCGTGACAAGTCTAGAAAAGCATTAAAAATGTTGTTCGTAATATAACGTCGCGCAAAATGGTCAACTTGGTTGATTCAAAACTTTGAAGTTTGGAAGATAGATTTTTGCTTGTATTTGCTGATATTTTTGCGTCCCAGTCGGTAATTACGCATTTTTTTTCTCATGTGTTGTGATTCGGCAAAATGGTATAAAATGAGTTCTTTACTGTGTTTATGCAGGATATGTATTATGTTATATTTCTTTTGTGATGAGATAGTGTTTTAAGTTTATCGTAATTAGTTATTACAAGTATAAGTTACGTGTCGTCTATATAATGCACGAAATGTGCTATGTCAGCTTGTCTCATGGTGTTGCTGGCTCTATTACAAAACTTCCTCACGCGAATCTTAACCTAAACTTAACCGTGTCTTTAACCTTAATCGTAACTCTGGCCCTTAACCCTAATTCTAAGCCTACGTAGTTATTTCAATTTTCCTAGTAGTGAGCTTTAGCGCGGGGTCGGGTAAAATGCGAGGTGTGAGACGCGAGGTGCGAGGAGGGTATAGTGCGAGGGAGCGTGCGAGGCGGCACGAGATTGGTCGGCTATAAATAGATTCCTCGCAGTTTACCCACATTCTGTAAGCACGGGAACGACTCTATGGATTACAGCAATACGGCCTGTTGGTAGCCAGCATGCGACCCGCGAGCACAGCGAGATGAAAGGCACAGCAAGCACGCTGCACGCTGCATGCCGCACACCAGAGAGCATTCAACAGTGCGATCAACCAGAACTTCCCACGACGTTATTCCCGGTTGCCTGGAAGTAAATGCGAGCAGCCATTTAACTTGGAGCGTAATTGTCGACAGCTAATCGACTTTGATTGACAGGTGGTGGACAACAGAAATTATACTACTTGGCATCAACATGGAGACTCACAACAGCATCTGTATTCCTAGATGCTGTTGTGAGTCAACAGTATAATGCTGTGATGAGCAGGCCTACAGTATATATAATATATACACCGTGTCTCAAAATAACAGTCAAAATTGTTTTTGTCATGATTTCGTCAAATTTTCACCAACGTTAATAATTTTTAGCACAAAGGAAGCCAATACGATAGAATTATGTAAGTTGCACTCATTTACCATTTCACCTAATTTATGTCAACGCACTATCATGTGAAACACAGATGCTCCAAATTGTTACATTATGCGGTGATTATTTGTATCTGATTGCTCACCTTTGCATTATCAGTTCGACAGAGGGCACCACGTGATTTATTAATTCTGTGGTATTAAATATTTTAAGGTGAAAACAACAAAATAGCTGACTGATGAGCTTAAAACACGTCTAATCGATAAGTGAATGTCGTTCGATCAGTCAAACTTTGATTCCGCTATCAGCCAGTGGTGTTGCATCTAAGCCATTGTCTTTGTATATGGGGCCCACTTTGGACATAAATTATGATCATTTGCAAGTGATTGTTATACAAACTTATAATTCTGCTAAATAATTCACATTGAGATTTATTTTTTGCATGGTAAGGTTGTTACAGCATTTAATTGGAAAATAACTCAGCATTGTGCAACAATTTGGAACATCTATTTTTCACACAGTAGTGCATTGACATAAATTAGGTGAGGTGGAAAGTGAGTACACCTTGCATAATTTCACTGTCTTCGCCATCTCTGTGCCAAAAATTATCAAATTTAGTGAAAATTTGACAAAGCTATGACAAAAACAATTTTGACTTTTTTTCTTGAGACACCATGCTAGGCTGCTGTACACCTCATGAAGCAGACGTTTCTCTAACTGGTGCCTGGGAGGCTGGGTCTAGCCATGCTGTACCTGGGAGAGTGGGAGACCACCCACATTGACTGGTGTACAGTAGCTGCTGCTGTCCACCCTGGGAAAATGTATAGTAGACCAGCTCACCACATACTAGGTACTGGTCTTCCAGCGCAGCATCCTAACACTCAGCAGTATTTGAAGACTCTTGATAGCTGGTGTCTGCCAATTCTCATATTGATTTTTGGCAAGGTATTATACACCCCCATAAAAATATGTGAAAGCTACTGGATAATACTTGCTAGAATGAAAGATCTCCCTGAGCAGTGGTAGCTGGTGTTTGCATACTGCAAAAAAATCCTGCCAGGCACCAGATGAGTCTACTGCTCTGATGCTCGAAAATTTTTAAAGCTACTATAATGTGACGATTCTGCATACAACGGTTCAATTTTTTTCTGCTTGCTTCGCTCACTGATTATTTGTACCTCCACATTTAAATTTCTTCCGCCACCCTTGTTTGCCTTTATTGTTCATACTGCATGCATTAAATTGGTCCAGTTGATTCTGAGAAAAATAACTAAATTTATTGCCACCAGATGCCATACTTTTCAGGCTAAAATGCACCAAATTTGATTTTGCCTGGGGCTCTACCCCAGACCCAACTGGGTGAGCTTGCAGCACTCCCCAGGTCCCCTAGCTGGATGTAATTAAAATATGTTGATTGTGGTTTATTTTTCTCACCTTATGTATTTCGCTTTAAATTCTGAGCTGAGACAGTTTGAGAGACAGTATAGAAATATCAGTGTCGGATTTGCTATTGACTCATCAGTCACTTGTCAATGTGGCTTGCACTGACAATAGCCTAGAAATCAGTCACTTGTCAGTGCATGACTACACTGAGAAAAACATTTATGATTACACATAGTTCTGTATGGTACTAGTGGTCAGTACAAAATAATTTGCATAAATTACTAACACTACCTTAAAGCGACAAAAGAATTGTTTTTACAAGGTGCAATTTCGAAGCTAGAAATGCACAAAAATGTCTTGGTTGCCGGAGCCCTGGACCTTGCAGGGGAGCTAATTAGTGAGCTAAGTTGCAAAGCTCCTAGCTAGATTTTGAAGTAAAGGGTGGGAAGAGGTAAAAAAAGAAAAATGGTAGGGAAAATGGAGTGTGGCAGAAAGAAGAAAAGAAGGACAAGGAAGAAAAAGTGAAGTTAAGAAAAGGAGGGCAGGGGATGGGGGAGGGGTCTGGACACAATCTCACACATTTCAATTTCCGGACCATGGCAGCTATGGTGAATACATGACGTGATTACAAGACATACACAGCTAACTCAAGGCTAAGTAAGTATTATTGATAATTAACACCATCTGCCACCGTCACTTCAAGAACTATCTGACACTTCGTCATTTAAACAAAACTTAAAAACTTTACTGTTTCAGTGAGCTTTTTACCTCTGAGTGGTTTTTACTTTTTTGTACATTATCCTTAGGTTTTATTTTAGTTTTTAGGTGTGTTGTACACCATTGGTCACTTTTGTAAGTGGTTATTGTTTGATTGATTGATTGATTGATTGAACAAACAATATTTATATTGCTCTTTGCTGCTGTCGGACAATATGTGAATCGGTAAGCCATGAGTGGTTTCAAGGGCATAGCTGCCAAGGTCCGAAAATGGAAATGCGTGAGATCAAGTCTAGTCCCTTTCCCCATTCCCTACCCTCCTTTCCTTTCTTTCACCTTTTTCCTTGTCTTTTTCTTTCTTTTTTTCTTTCTGCTTTTTCTCTGTATACCATCCTGGTTTTTTGATGCGCTGCAGCTATGCTGTAGGCAATTTTTGGCATCGCTGTTGTCTGTTTATCTGTCTTTGTCATCTGTAATGGATGTATTGTGTCTAAGCATTATATAGAAAGTTTTTACATGAATAATTAGCCACATGTAAACTTAGACATACAAAATTTCAGTGCTCTACTGCAAGGGAACATTTTCTAATTGGAGTTAAATGGAGGGGGTAAGAAAATGTGCATTTTTCAATAGAAAATGAACCAAATCTTGGAAATGGTGAGAGATACACCAAGTCTGGGCTACTAATTATCCCTGATAGGAAGTGGCATATCATATCAGTTGAGATGGAAATCATTGAACTTGGATCACCTTGAAAGCCGTTATGTGCTATTGTGGCTAAACGGTGCGAGATAGGGCTTAGGTTGCTATTGATCACTATAGGAAGTGGCATATTGGCTTTCAAATGACATAAAAATCATCAACCTTGGATGATTTTGAAAGTCAGGACTGCAACAAAACCTATAGACTGTAACCCGTCCTCCCTAGTAGAGACAGTTGGGCTTTCTTGTTTTTTGCCTTTTCCCATGTTTTGTTTTAAAATCCAGCTATATGGGGGATTTGTGAATCGTTCTTAAGCTCCCTGGCGTGATCTGGGGCTCTGCCTTGGCATCCAAGATATTCTTGTGCATTTTAACTTCAAAATTCTGCCTAGTGAAAACACTTTGTTGCTTTGAGGCATTGTTAGTAATTTACCCTGTAGGAAAATTATTTTGTATTGACCACTACTGTTATGCAAAACTATCTGTAATACCTGGTAAACAGAAAAACAAAAATGCGCGAGATAAAACTTATGCGGGCAGAAAAACATGAGTTGACTGAAAATGCGTGAGACTCAATGCGAGATGCGTGAGACTTGGCAGGGCTGCATGGGGTTTGATAGAATTTTACTATTGGCTAGTATTAAGAGATTTTCTCCTTACTTATCAGTTAGTGATGTTTGCAGCTCCATTGCAGACTCATCAGGCATGAGTTATTTTATATGACCATGAGTGCGTGTAGCCTTGAGTGCACACGTGTCGATCGGAAATTACCATTATCGGGTAACTTGTTCCTAGTTACTGAAATATATCATACTGTATGCGTGTGATGTAATTATTCATTTGTCTTTTTGTAGTTTCGAAATCAGTATGACAACGACGTTACTGTCTGGAGTCCACAGGTATGTGTTATTGTGTATGTTAATCTAACATTCACAATTGCATATGAAATGGAAAAGTCTGTTGTGTGACAAGTGCAAAATTTTAATTTAGTACTTGTCGTATTCTTTTTCTACTTCAGTATTTGCTATTAATTTCTGATTGTTTTTTGCATCATTTTAAATGTAAGTAGTTCGACTTGTTGTTTGATTTAAGTAAAGTAGTTTTGCATGCTTATTTCACTGTACACACTTTATAACATGTTCGTTGTTTTGTAGTTTTGCACTTCACATATTTTATGTGCCCATTTGTTCATGTCGCTGAAAATTATTTGATGAATCTAGCTCTAAGTATTTTGTGAAGATTTTTGTCCTGTGTTTGTGATGTAGGGACGCATCCATCAGATTGAGTATGCAATGGAGGCTGTAAAGCAAGGATCGGCAACAGTTGGGCTCAAGTCAAAGACTCATGCTGTTCTTGTTGCTTTGAAGGTCGTTTTCACAATTCATTATGCTGTTCTTCAGTTATGGAAGTTGCAGATTTTGTAATACTGATGGTGATGAATAACATGCAGCATTTTATGTTTTTTTTTAGTTTGGAAATTGCTGCATAAGTTTTGCAGTAATTTGTATGTCAAATTCAGTATTACCACAGGTGCTTTAATAGAAGCCAGGCTTCTAATGCACAATGAAATGAGGTTTATATTGAAGAGGATAAAGCAGTGATTATCCTTTTTAGTATTTTTTTGCATCATTTGTACTTGCTACTAGCTTTAATGTTATTGACTAATAGTTTCTTGGATGGAGTCCGTGTAGCTGCAATGCTGCGTGTTATTGGCAGCTAAACATATCAAAACTGGTGATATAATATAAAGTATGCCTGCAGAACCATATGAGATCAGCGGCACTATAGCAGGTGTGCATGTGTGACACGTAGCACATAGTCACGTTTATACCACCAACTATCTGAGAAAAGGCAGTCCACTGTGGTCACGAGAGAGCAAGATGTTGCCTGTTTCAGAAGAAGAGATGTATGCTGAGTTCAAATGTTATTATGATATTGCAGTGTAAAAGTGTGCTAGTTGTATGTAGCGAGCTCCGTCCGAGCTGTCAGCACATCAGAAAAAGATCCTGCCTATAGACACTCATGTTGGTATATCAGTTGCTGGTCTAACCGCTGATGCCCGGCTTCTCTGGTCAGTTGATTGTCAGTGTCTCCTGTTTGTCCTTTGTAATGTATATGTATAATGGTTGCTTGACAAAATGGTGACTATCAAGTTTTTACGCGCGAACGCAGCTACTGCTTTCAGCATGTCTTAGCCATCGCAATTCTGTCCGTCCGTCTGTCTGTCTGTCCGTCTGTCTGTCACACGGGTGGATCAGTCAAAAACGGTGCAAGCTAGAATCACCAAATCTTTACCATCAGCTGCCTGGAAGACTCTAGTTCAGTGATTTTCAACTAAGGTTCTGTGGAACCCACGGGTTCCGCGAGCATCTGCCAAGGGTTCCGCAGCTGGCCAGTAAAAAATAACTTAGCCAGTGAAGTCAAGCCAGACGAAGTGGTAGAAAATCAGCAAATTGCACTTCTGCGCATCTATTTTTGCATAGATTACTGTGTTTAATCATTTTTGTTGTTAGTAATTTTGGCATATTTGCATTGTAGGTTTATATTATAACGTTGGCCTCTATGCATGGCATTACTCAACTTTGAGGATTAATGCATTATTGGAAATGAAAAAAAGAAGAACGTATTGATTAGGGTTATGGCTACGAAATCGTTTGACCATTTACTTAGTTAATTCAATTTTTTGTACACTTACTTATTGTTGCCTACTAATGGTTAAATGATATAGCTCTTCATGTAAAGCCCGTCTCAGAGCTACAGAGCGGTCACATTTCATATTATAATTGCTCATTTGTGCCTGCTTTGTTGTCCCCATGAGGGCTTTGCCCTGCTACAGACAAATGAGTCTAGCTTCTACCTCGCGTACGTCGCTGGACGCGTGGATCAATGCATGGGGTTCCGTGAGTGACCTCCACGCTTGTTTAGGGTTCTGCTGCAGCAAAAAGGTTGAAAAACGCTGCTTTAGTTTCAGGAACCGTAAAGCTTTTCCATAAATTTGAAGGGGGTCACCCCGAACGAGGGCCCTAAATGAGAGGGGGTGGGCAAAATTTACGATTTTTGGCCAATAAGTTGCTGTATTTCAGTAACGGTGCAAGATAAGGCCTAGGTTACTATTAATCACTAATAGGAAGTCGTATACTGGCTCTCGATTGGCGCCGAATTCAATGACCTTGAATGCTGAAATAGGGGTTTCTATGGATTTTTTTGGCGATTTTGGGCTGTGAGACAAATCTGTATCATTCACAAGGTGGCGCCACAGTACTATCATTATGTGCACTTCGGTATGACTGTAATAAGGGTGTTGTATTTTATCCCAAATTCCCGCAAATCTAACTGAAACAGCGACAGATTTTTGTTGTACAATTTTGCTGTATTGTGAGCGCAATAATTTATGATTTAATACATTTCTGATGCACAATATTTGGTGAAAAGGTTTGCATATCTTACAGCGTAATTTGTGACATTTTGTTTGATGGTGCTGTCACCTCGGGAATCGGTTTACAACGCCCAGCAATAACTAACGCTGATTGATTGCATTGATTGAGTTGTTATATTTTTACGCACGAAAGCAGCTACTGCTTTCATCGCGTTTTAACCATCACAATTCTGTCTGTCCGTCCATCTGTCACACGGGTGGATCAGTCAAAAGCGGTGCAAGTTAGGATTACCAAATTTTCACCGTCGGCTGCACGGAACTATCATGCTCAAATTTCTTGTTTAAAACCATGTTTCTGTAACTTTTGTATGTTTCAAGAATAGTTCATTTGAAGCTGTTAGTACGTAATTGAAGCTGGACTTTGCTGTGCTGTGTTGCAGTAAGTTTATGCGTGTGGAGTGCTACAACTCGCGATATGCGTATGACACAGCATTGCCTGTTAGTCGACTTGTTTCAATGGTTGGCAACAGTATCCTCTTTGCTATATTAGTTGCTTAGCTGTGTAAGACTGAAACCTATGCATGAATCTGAATATTTTGGCGTGGCACTTCCATTTATCGGTTTGGTCTGTTTTTTTTCTAAAAAATCTAGGCATGGTCTGGCAACCAGCATGACCCATTTTGCCTGCCTTACGCCAGCTGGATATTCAAATGTTGCCATTTTTCAGATTGAAAATTCTGTAGGAGAGTTGGCTTATGTTAGAAACTGATGTTGTTAGGCGCCTCTATATTTTTGGACTCTATGGCGCTATATAAATCTTGTATTATTATTATAGAAGTAAAATGCATATTTTTTGCAAACTTCAGAATTTGAAAATTTTGATCTCTGTTTGTAGCTTTAGACCAATATGACTTGCCTCATTTATGTTTTGGCCTGGCCTTTTTTGACTGCAGAATTTTTGGACTCTACTTGGTTTGGCTTGTGGCATGCATACTTTCTTTCTACTGATAAGTAATCTCATCAACCTACTGACTGGTTGTTTTGAAACTCATTTTTCCCACACAGTATTAATTAGAAATTTCCAGTAGTATTTTATGTTAGTTTGTAACGTCATTTAATTGAACGTTACAATTTTATATTTGCTACATTTTTTAATGTACATTGTGCAACAAAATCCAACTGATTTGGCTGCAAGGTCATTAAACACGTATGAAATTATTTCTGTCCATTTTGTTGTACCTGACAGTTAAATCTTTTATTTATTCTGTTGTTTGTTTTGGTGCTAGGTTAATTTTGTTAGTAGCAGTTGGTCGTGATGTTAGTTTCTGTGTGTTGCTGCTGTGCATCGTGCATCTTGTTATGTGACTTAACCACTGTTGTCAGAATCGCAGATACAGACTCAGAGATATGGACGACGGCCATTTGGTGTCGGTCTCCTCATTGCTGGTTACGATGTGAGTTGAACATCTCTCATTCTCTCTGTCTCTTTCACCCTGTCTGTTGCTTCGTGGTAGTCATTGTCTGGTCTTTCAGTCTTCTGTTCTTTAGTCTCAGGCTATGACAATCTCATCTGCCAGATGCTTCTGTTTTCAACCTATTTTTTTTTCAAGTTTTTGTAATCCTTGCCAATAATATCACTCAGCATCTGTAGGCTGATCTTTTCCATTCTCTTCCGGTCCCACATTTCAAATGCTGATGGTATTTCTATGGGTCGGCATGTATCTGCTGTATTTCTGGATTTTTTGGTCTAGTTGAAGTGAGTCATACAAGAATTGATTTTCGTGAGAATTGTGTTGAACTGTAGCATGCATGAATGAGTGAGTGGTATCTGATGGCGGTGAATGCGTGATGTAGGAACAAGGTACTCACATTTATCAGACATGTCCATCAGCTAACTTCTTCGACTGCAAGGCAATGGCCATCGGTGCTCGATCGCAGTCAGCTCGAACTTACCTTGAGAAGAATCTGGACAAATTTTCCGATTGTACGTGTATGCTTGTCATTGTTTGCCTATGTTTTACATTTTTACTACAAGCAAAGACATTAGCTCATGCTGACATAAAATGATGCTATCCATCTAGCTACATTTACTTGTCCACTGCACTGTTGAAGAGAGTTTCCGACTTTTGAACCAAAAATTGCCCTACGTTTACTCTTAACATGGGGAGCATTCACACCAATTTTTTTACCATGTCTTTTTGTTTTTTTACTCAAACTCCCATATGGGACTGATGAAGGCCTACTTGGCCTATTAGTATGGCAACGTAATTAATAATGTGTGTTTATGGACAGTTATTAGCTTTTGAAAATCAGATAATACAGTTGACTCCGCCTATACATGTATGCACGGCTTAGGGACCGCAAGCTGACTTGCATGTAAGCAGAGTGTGCATTTAACTGTAGTTAGCTTATAGGACCATTGCAGTCATTTACAACATGTAGTTACAGTAGGCGGTCATCCACATCACAAAAAAAACAGTCGCCTCACGCATCTCCTTCGCGGACATCAGGCGCAGCATGTAGCAGCTGATAATGGTCACTTCAGTAGTGTCAGTTTACATGCTGCCTGCTCGTCCGTCGTCTCAATCACTCTCATAGACAGCAGGTGGCCTAGCACTATTGCCATTTGAAGTTCATTATGATGCTGCTGGGGTGGGGAGATGCACTGTAGCCCACATGATATGTGGTGCTCACATTATGCCTACCCGCATAATTCTGGGGTTTAGACATTGTCAGCGGTATCCCAGTGAGCGTAAAGTGGCTGACTGTGGGTTGTCTTACGTGCACTGTGTCAGCCAAGTTGCTTATACCCGAAGTAAGTCATGGCGCTAGGACCAAAAGGGTGTGTGCTTATAGCCGAATCGTGCATATATTGCTGGTGCTTATAAGCAAAGTTGACTGCCATTGACTTAGCATAAACTCAAACGGGACTAGACGCACGTCGTGCAAATAAGCGGAATGTGCTTATAACCGACGCGCATATAAGTGGAGCCGACTGTACAGTGTTTAAAATGCTGTTTTAGTCATTGCATCTTGGTGGACATTTTTGCATAATTAACAGTGATGTTATTTCTCCATGACTGCTGAGTTTGTGTACTGTCTTGAAAAGCATGGTGCGTGAACTGGATGGTAACCGTTCATCGTCCAGATGTGGTGCATGAGCCAGGATTTATGCAACCAACACTGAGTTAGCATCATTGAGATGTTTCCGTCGTTGTTATTATGTATGTACAGGTGGTGTAGATGAACTTGTACTGCATGGTCTGCGTGCACTTCGTGATACTCTGCCCAACGAAGTTGAACTTACGACTAAGGTGAGTGGAGACTGTCATTCTTTGAACTTCATGTTGTTTCATACACCTCTGCCATTATCAGGTAGCCCAGAGGCATAATGTTGGGCCTTAACAACTTACCTGCAAAACCTCAAGACGTCTACATACAGTAAAGCTAGGCAGTTGTTAGGGGGGGAATCTTGCCTGAAAAAAACATAATTACTGAAATTTATATTAAGTGTTGGTTATTCTGTTATTGCTTTTGTATTCTGATGATTATATTTATGGTGTTGAATTTTGTTACAGAACTGCTCCGTTGGTATTGTGGGCAAGGACACGCCATTCACAATATATGATGATGAACCAGTCGATCGCTATGTATCTTTTAATGCATTTCGTTTGTATCATTATGCAGCCAATCTGATCTATTGCTCGTCTGTCCATCTGTCTCATACGGGCTTATGACTCCAAAACTAAAAGGCATAGAGAATCCCAAATTGGCATGAACATTCCCAATGTCAGGAGTGACTGGAGTGCCATTTTAGCTCGTTGTAAAGTTGTATGTTAGGGTTCCAGTTGCACATAGCTGTTTTCGGCAATGTGAACAACTGTGTATCATGTCTGCTGTTATTTCTTTCATAATGATTTAGCATTGTTGGTTTAGGTCCACGTAGAGCATTCATTGTGTTAATGTTATGCTTCAACAATTAGCAAATGTTCACCTGTATGACTTCAAACCAATGGGCATTTGTCACAGACTTGAATGTTTTGCTAAGATGAGTTTGAACTTATGATGCCATGAGATTTTTCTTAGGATTGGCATACGTTTGTTATTGCCATAAGATAAATCATTAAGATACTTCGAAGATGTTTCATATGTCTGGTTTTTAGAGTGACTGGCAAATTTGTCCTTCAAACAACCAGCGTTAGTTCTGGTATTACTGATAATAGTGTGTCATTGTGTCATTATGACTTTCTGTTTTTGGCGTTGATGTTGATGCCTGTGTAATGTTGAGATGTGATGGAGTGTAGTTGAGTCTTTAACAGTTGCAATACAAACAGCTTCTGATGATCAAGGATGAAGCCAGGTCTGCTACAGCTGGGCAGGACGATGAACCGGTAAAATCATACGTTATTATTTATTGCTACTGTTCTGCGAAAATGATCATCCCGTAAATAAGTTAAAAAAACAACATTATTCTGCATGTTTAAATGTGTGATGTTTTTCCTAAGTACCAGCTGTATCACATGTTGAAAACTAACAGAATTATGCTATTTTGTAACTTTTTATGAGACAGAGCACATGCTTCTAGTTCAAAAATAGGGTAGAGGTGGCAGGAAACTGTAGTTTTCAGATCGATAGTTGCAAATTTTCAACGGAGGAGTATATGGTTGCTCATTTTAATTTTGATCTTAAATTCTGCTGAAATGGGCGGATTTCTAGCCCCAAATTTTGTGTTTCCCAAACACTGAAATTTAGAGGGGGCTATTACCAGCCCTTTGCCGTGACATCATGACATGAACATGCATAACACTCCGAGATGGAAATTAGAAGAAATTGTTTTTCGTGTGAGAGTAGTCAAACCCTGGAACCCATTACCTGAATTTGTTATATCATTCACAAATATCCAGACATTTGAATCAAGACTAGACAAAGTATGGGAAAATCAACCAGTTCATTTTTTTCTGCAAGGAATATCTCCAACTCTGATTATCAAGATCTGGACACAGAGGACTTACTTGTCCTGCTTTCTGTACCACCGATAATGATGACGATGATGATGAATGTGTGAATTTGATGTGTTGCTGGTGCAGGAGCGTATGGAGTCAGAGGAGGAAGTTGCGCTGACCATCCCATCAACTACGAGTGACCCGAGCGATCAACCCTAGTCTGCTTGTATTACATTGACAGCTCTGTTAGCTTCACGATATGCTCGGACATCTTGTTGGGCTGGGAAGGGGGCATCCGCAATTTTGTGCACTGTGTTCATGACTGCCACTGAATCTGCAGCTTTGTCACGTGGACAATGTTTTCTCATTCCCATATAAGCCAGGAATTCTAACTTCTATGAGGTCACATGTTAGACTTGTGTTGGTCTCTTGGCTTGTTGATGAAACGTTATCTGCATCGGAGCATGTAGCACTGTGACATCTGTTTGAGTGTTATGATCTGAGCAAGTTATTAAGCTCTTTTAAACATTGATGTTCCGTTCTGTGTTATGAATGTCATTGTCATGAGTCTGTTGCTCTATAGTTATTAATAAGATACTTAACGTTGAAATAGCATGCCATGATTGCATACTCTGTTGTCATTTACACAGTTACATCGAGTGAAATATCATCCGCATTGGACCACACGGTATCATAGCCGCACGGTAGCCACACATTGTGATGGTTAGTCTAATTTCCTGTGTCTCAGTGTTTTTATTTTAGGACCTGCTTTAGTTCTAATTTCTAGGAAAAAAATAAGTCCAAAAGTCGATGCTGCTCCATATCAGCAGATAATCTTGACCAGGGGTCAAACAGTGAACCAGTCAAACAACCTGTACACAGTTATAACTTCCGCTCCTCCCCTGTCGACCCGCTCTCCCCCCCCTCTTGAGTCCCCTCTGCCCATGGACTGTCTGGCAAGCTTGCCAGGAAAGGGTGGCTGAAAGCGGTATGGGGTGGTGTTTTGACTTTTGGGACCTGTTGCACTTTGGAAATCTGCTGCATCATCATCGCCAACAGAGCACCAGTCGTGCCTCACATTTTTTCTACCAGTGATGTAGACAAGGCCCAAGGGGCCTAGGCTTCGCCCCAATCCTTCAGACAAAACATAAGCATACATTTAATCTCTACTAAATTTGCCAATTTGGTTAGTTTATTCTCGAAAAAAAATAATTAAAATTGTTGTCACCGGATCTTATTTTTAAAGCTAAAATGCACCAAATTTGATTTTGGCTTGGGCTCCACCGCAGACCATGTTGAGGGAGTTCCAGGGTGACCACTTGTCTGGAAAACCTGGAAATGTCAGGCAATTTGAAACATGTCAGGGAAAAAAATCTTGTCAGTGAAAAGTGTCCCAAAACTGTTCATTACTAGTTGAATATTTGCATTTAACTCCATTTTTTTCTGCTAGCTTTGCTCGCAGACTTGTACTCCCATACTTTTAAATTTGTGGTGCCAGCAAGCTGCTTTTGTTTGCCTTTATTGTTTAAACTGCACTAAATTTGGTCAGTTAATTCTCTGGAAAATAATAAATATTGTTGCCAATAGACGTCATATCGCTACTGTTGCTAGGAGCGATACTCCGTCTATGTTCCCTTAAAATGTCTGGAAAAGTCGGGGAATTTGATCATGACTGGAGAGTGGCCAC
>Ga0056128_1007248_pt1 | contig 13997 bp, 5 predicted proteins | sample WorMetLIZISLAND2_FD_71113 | JGI IMG/M metagenome (GOLD analysis project Ga0056128, IMG submission 71113) | Marine gutless worms symbiont microbial communities from Max Planck institute for Marine Microbiology, Germany - Olavius geniculatus... ... | reverse complement strand
AACTATTAGGCCTATGTTAAGCTGACATCTGCTGCTACCCATGATAATCATGTCATTGCCTGCAAAACGTCCTAGCTATTGCCAGTGGCGGTTTGAGGCCCGGGCCGTGGGCATAGCCCCCAGTTTTGCTCCAGCCCCCCTCAGTTTCATGGCCACCTATGATTTTTTGCACAAATAACACGAATATCTGATTTTTTGCATTTCAAAATTTTAGGAAAATGGGCAAATTTGTGGCTTCCATTGAACGTCCAAAAGTGATTCAGCTTCAGGGGGCTTCGCCCACTGATCAGGGGCTCTGCACCTGGACGTTAATAGGGACCTACTCTCGTTATAGGCTCATGCTTGCTACCGCGCTCGCCATGGGGCCGTGCCCCCCCCCAAAAAAAAAACAAACACTGTCAACTACCCGACATGGTCTGGAGTCAACAAGTTAGTTTGACCATCTACTGAAGGAAAAAATATTCCGGGCTAGAACCACCACTGGCTATTGCCATTTTCTAGCTATGCATTACTTGATGTTGGTCATGGCTTGTTAGCAGATCATATTAAATCTGAATTACACAAAGTGAACGTTATTAACAGAATGATTTTAGCACAAGTTACGGATATTATTCTGCTGCCTTTATTATGTAAGACAAACAGATCAGGAGTAAAAGTGCAATCTAATCTGTATTTTGTAAAACACCACACAGAAGACAGCACAGTCCTGCTCTTTTACAGCCCTTGGAAAAAATTACATTGCACACACGTGCTTTAGTTGTTAAAGTTACAAAAGTTATACAACACAGATTGCAAAAATTATTACAGAGTTGCAAGTACTGCAGTCATTAATTAAAATTCTAAAACTTTCCAGGACTGCTGACATTGATTTCTGAGACTTGAGACTAAATGTCGACAAAAGTTTATATTCTAACTAGGCTCCAAAAGATTTTGCCACCAAAAATGCCATTGTTCATTCATCAAAAAGTGCAAATTTCACCAAAAACTTTGCCACAAATCCCAAATTTCGCCATCTGAAATAGGCTTAAAAAAATTTTGCCTTCAAAAATGTCATTTTTTCATTTGCCAGAAAGTAAAAATTTAGCATATTTCGTCCAAAATCAATATTTTTGTCACAAACACGCAAAATAGCAAATTTTTGTCGCTTCGGCAGTTTTTCGCCAAAAAATGAAATCCTTCGGAGCCTAATTCTAACATACTGCAATACATGTCACTAACTGTAAAACTGCACACATTCAAGCTGGAATCTGTGACATATTAATGAATGACATACCAGACACTGCTTGTCAGGTTGAGTAAAATGCATAGCTTTTTGAACAAAGAACCAAGGAAAACAGCCTCAGATTTATCTTCAACTGACCACGTGAGTGTGGTTAAGGTTGGTGTTGAAATTAAACTGAGAATTGTTAGAGCAAGGTTGATCTCCGTATGTCATGCTTGTCACAGAACTGAACAACATAGCAAATGGAATTGCAGACTAAAATGACAAAATTCTGCCATGCAACTTCATCGCACTTCCCACATATTACAACCACGTTATTAGCATTACCTCAGACGATTTCTACCATCAGCCAGTCTTTTCTGTAAGGTGCTGATCAGTGATATATGAATTCTGGAAACTCAATTTCTTTCTATTCCAGAGTGACAGAAACAGTGCAAAGAACAGCTCTGTGTTGTTTAAAAAGTAGGCTGGGCAGGAAGTTGCAAGTTTGTGACAAACTATAACTCTAAATTTTTAACAAAGGAGATCGTGGGAGCTCAAAATTTAAATCTTATCCTTAAATTTGTCGAAAAGGGTTCAGCCTTAAGTTTTATAATTTTGGATAAAATTTTTTGGTCAAAAATTTTCTTACAGCTTGAAATTTAGGGAGGGCAATTGTGCCCCCCGAGTGCCACTGGCAAAGAACACCAGTTGTTGGACAGTAACAAAAGTTACCCACACATACAAATCAGTTTAAACATGCTGCAATTTCAACAGCTTCCTAGACTTAGTTGCAGATGGCTTGATTTTCTTCTGTTCGTCGACCACATAACGCAATTCAGCATGGATGTGTACATTCAGATAGGACTGTAGAACAATTGCAACCTACTCGGCGGATTCGGGACATCAAAAATTGTTGGTACAGCATACAGTAGAAGTCTGTTTCTGTCAACTTGGTTGTCAAATTGGCTGAGTTCAAAATGCTTCTCACAAAGCCAGCAGTTTGTATATAAATACTGTGAAGTCCGACCACGCAAATCATTTCTCCGACAGCTGAACCCATCTGGCACACCTGCAAAACAACAAAAGACTCAATTATACTATATATATATATTATATAGGAACATATGTCAGTGTAATCTGCACTGTCACCGAATGCGGTCAGATCAAGTAAGCATGCTTACAGGCAGGGCTACAATTTGGGGGTTGGGCTAGGATTAGCAATCTGATCTGATCACATATTCACCATATCACAATTCCCCAGCAATTCCCGTAATGCATCTGAAATGGAACCAGATCACCTGTGGTGACAGATGCATTGTGGGAATTGTGATAAACCGAATACACCCACTGCATACATAATTATTGCTTACAAGTTATAAAGGTAAATAATTATGCATAACCTAAGCCTATCCCTATTCTTAACCCCAACTCCAAATCTTACTTTAAACCTGATTAAACCTACTTGTCCACTGATTAAGGAACAATAATATAACAGTAAAAATGTCAAATAATACTTTCCAACAAATCAGCGGTACATCACTGAAACTAGTCTCGAATTATAAACAAAACGCATTTACTGTTTGTTTATGGATTTGTGTCCCCAAGAACACCTAAATATTCAACTCACCTTTCTTTGTCTTTTGGAAAACGAAAAAAGACAAATCTGGACTTTTGTTCCTTCCATTACTGCAATTAACAGCGGCACACCGTGAACTACTCGCCATATTTACACGCTCTCGTATTTATATTCCCTGCGTCTAATCTATTCTTATTGAACCAGACACTGGGAATGCTAGATGTGTTATTATTTTCAGCTGCTGGTGATGTTACACCAAATGTATCCGGAGATTTAAACATTTCACAGCGGTAAGTAACAGACATTGACATTATGAATTTTATTAACAGTCATTGCTTATTGCTTGATATTTTATTTATTTTGTTTATGTATAAAAATGAATGGCTTGCCCAGCTTTATATGACTGTACATTAGGTTTGTGTTTATGTGCATGTACATATAGTGAAGTAATTGCTTTGGTTGTGTTGGGTAATGCAGAAGTAATTTGGACTTGTCTTCTCAACAGTCACCAGCTGCTGTAAGTGTAAGATATTATTGTCATTATGCAGTATTTTCCTTATTAATATGCATCTTGGTATACTATAACATTATTTGTTTGTGTATTTGTTTAACATATAAATCATATGATAAAAATAAAATTACACATGTAGGCGGAGATTACCAGTCTAGTTCGCAAGCAGTCTCCATGCTTTTATTAAAAGACTTGTAAACTATTTGATCATTATTGTATTATACATTTATTACAAATTATGAAATTTTATTCCTCATTACTGATACAGTACGTTTCTAACATCATATAGCTCTAAAATTTTTGTCTGTAATTGGTTAAATGGTAGAGTATTTTGTTCAGTGATGAAGTGCAAAACTGTTGTGTTTTGTTTGTTTTCCATCTATCAGACGCATGTCAGCAATGATTCATACCAAGTCGGAGCTGGCCTGTGAGTTCATTTTCGTGACTACTGACTAATTTGCTTGTTTGGTTAAAATTAGTCTGCCTTTGGCTATCTTAATAAAATATTGATAATTGTAAATCATTTATGCAGAATACTGCAAATTAGCAATCTTAACAGTTTTTATTGTCTGGCTAAATTGATTCTGTAATGTTTATATTATGTGAATGCTTAATGCTGTTGTGCATACGTTGCTGTTGTACTTCATTGTTGCTAGCTGAGTGATTAGAGCAAATGCATTTTGTCATCTTGTGGGGTATTTCAGCAGGCTGTGAATCGCATGACATCATGTTCTGTGCTCTTTGAACAGGTCTAAGGGCAAAGAAAAATTTTTGCAGCGAAAGCTTAAAATGGTTGAGAACAAGAAACGTGACATACTATGTGAGTATTCTTGTGTTATGGTTATCTCTTTGCAGAGAAAGTGTACGAGGGTTATCCCAAAAGTTTCCGGCCTCAACATCATGATATGTAAGCATGTATTCGGTAATTCAGTGCAATAAATAATACTTTGTATCTGAAATGTATGCATTTTGTATTTTATTTGATTTGTTTAGTTTTTTCCTGTCCAATTATAGGTTTGTACAATTATCATTTTGTTCTTCCTTCGGTGCTTCGATATTTTTTTTTAGATGACTAGAATGCATCCAGCATATAATCATTAGCTAAAGTGTGGGAAGACTTTATGTGTGTAATTTAGCATTTTCTGATGTTTGTTTTTACTGTGTGTTAATGTGTGCATGGTGCATCTGTACTGATAGCTTGGTATTTCTGTTGCATCACTTACATTGCTGTTTGCAGTGATGCAAGTTGAGTACAAACTGCTGTTGATTGAACTTCACATTATGAAGTCTCTGCAGATTGGCAATACTGTAAGTTCATCCACCTTACCTGTCAGTTTTGCTCAACTGCATATTCGGAAATATAGGTAGCGTTAAAGCTGAACTTTACATAATATGATAGTTGAACAGGTAGCTTTTTCCCAAGATTTTGTATATTGCATGCCATGAAGAGTATGTACTTTACAGAAGTTGCCAGATTAGCATTTTTTAAAACTTTTCTGTATATTGGGATAATAGTAATAGTTTTGGTACTGGCTGTGCACATTGTGCTGTAGATTGTTATCATATACAATGAAGGTCATATTGCAGCCATACTGTCTGCCGGAGAACAGTGTGGTCATTAATGTGCCGATACTAAATGCCTTGTACAGTTGCTGCATCAATTACTTCACATTTCATGCTCAGCATTACCAAACTCGCAAACATTTACACCATCTGTGTGACTGGTGTTAGTGTAATTGAATGCACACTCGATGGTGAATTATTTGTGCTGTATGTCATTGTTCGCTAAATGATGCATGAAGATGATTCTCTCAGCAGTTGCACATGCCTGCAACTATCACGCACAAGCTATTTGCCACATACGACATGGATGGCGCTGACCTTACACTATGTCACTTAATATTTTGTTTGATAACACTAACTGTGTGAAACGTGCTTATTAATGCGCTATGCATTTTTTTTGAATTTCCTAGCTACCTCTCTTAGCTTAATCTACCTCTCTGTCATTTTTTGAAACTAATCTCAAAATTTGTCTTTTAAGGCAAGCCAACCTACAGTAACACGTAAACTGTCACAAGTGCCTCTGAAGCTGTGGCCATAACCGCCATATGGTGTTTTACGAATGTCGAATATGTGTATTATTATTATATTATTATTCATCATTGAGTGCTGTATGTGATCTGTCATTGTCGTAATCTCTCCAGTGTGGTGTGTTATGTTTGCTGCAATTCACAGAATGTGGAGCAATGCATGGAATTGATGGCTGCTCTTGAACGACTGCCACTAAATGCTTTCTTGCTGCGAAAAAATCCGCACATTATTTTGACTCTTAGAAAGGTACAGAATGCATCCACGTCACTCCACATTAGACAGTGTATAATCAGAAGTTAACTTACAATAGTTAGCAGTTCAACAGCATTTTATTTATTTGTAATATGTATTAAAACGGTTTGCCATAACTGCAGAGAAGTAGGTGCAAGTTATACACGTTAGTCAATAATTGAGTGATTGTGACTGATGTGTATAACTTTCAGCAGACTAGTATGTGCATTTATGATTTTTATCTTGAGCAAGATTCTAATAATGCAAAGATAAAGTAACTTGGATATATCTGTCCATATGTTATGATTGTTACAAAGATTGCATTAGTTACTGAATAGATTGACAAACTGTTTGCGAGTGTAAAAGTGACATTGTGTCATTGTCATGTTAGTGTCGTAAGTTTGTGGGAAGTGAGCAAGTTCGGCGCCGGGCTGACTTTCTTTACAACCGATTCAAAAGCTTCTTTCTGGTGTGGAACGGCTCCGAAGTTAATCAGGTTGACGTTGTCATGATACTAGCTGTGCAGACACTGAAATAACTTGTTTTTATTAGTAGTTTGCTCAATTATCTCTTTGTTCTTCTAACTTTGGACTAAAGGTGTGGTTGGATTATGAACAGGCCATATCGAAGCCGTACTGTCTGCTGGTGAACAGTGTGGTCATTAGTGTGCCAATAGTAAATGCCAGTATGCGGTCGCTGCATGAATTACCAAACTTGCAAACATTTATGCCATCTGTGTGACTGTTGTAGTGTAATTGAATGCACACTGGGTGGTGAATTACCCATGCTCTTCGTTTGCTTAAATATCTCTTTGTGCTTTTTTTGGTTTGGACTAAAGGTTTGGCTGGGTTTTGAGCAGGGTTGAGAGACCCGGAATCTCAGATGCACACTTAAAAACCGCTGGGTTTTATTTAATACATCCGCCAAAGAATACCCCCACATATGGCATATGCAATAATGTTAAATTGAGTGCTTTATGTCAGTTATGCTGGCTTACTGTCGTTGTTTCGCCAGACTGTTTTCTGTGGTTATCTGCATCATTATCTTTACTGTGCAATGTTGAAAGTTTGTGACTAAGGGCTGGTTTCTGGATCTTTTAGTTAACTGATCAGTTAGTAAACCGTCTGTTAATTGTAGCTTGCTAGTTAAGTTTGTGCATGTTTCTGAACAAAACCTTGACTGGCTGTCAGCTAATTGAGCGGTAAACTATAGTTGCTTAGCAACGATGCACACGACACTTATCACTTCCGCCTAGTGCAGGCGGGCATCATGAATATCAATGAGTGCACGTGCACGTCAGCCAGCCTACGAGCCAGTCAACTGATTGCTGACTGCCATTTTGTCCATTCGGGAATAGATTTTGTAGTCAAATTTGTAGCAGCAAACATTTCCTTGAGCATTTTGAAGACCTTGCTATGCGGTAAAATCATACTATAGTATCACATTCTTCAAGTAACTGCTTGCAAAATGGTACAAAAGTTGCGTTAAATACGATAACTACGATCGACGGTTAGCTAACTGGCTGATTTTGGTCAGTTAAATTTTTGGCCATTTTGACCGTTGGTTAGTGCAACAGGAAACGCGAGTTATGCAAATCTGTCAGTTAACACTAACTTGATCGACCAGTTAAGATCCAGAAACCGACCATTAGCAGTTGGTTGTTGCTATTTTGATAAGTTTATTGGTTTGTTTTATTGACTTGTGATAGCTTCTGGTGTGTATTTTCACAGTTGGCCGGTATCAGTATCTCGGCATTTGACACTTCACAGCTGGAAGAGTCTCTCACTGCAGAACCACGTGGTAAAGAGAATGGTACGTGATGTGTGCAGAAGTTACGTTGCAACTGTGGATATATATGACAGTTGTTTAGTGAACAGTGATAACGTACTGTATTGAGAGGCCATATCGAAGCTATGCTGAATCTTTGCCATGATCAGTGTAGTTATAAATGTGCCTAAAGCTGAACATGCCAGCAACGGTCGCTTGATAGGTTTTACTTGTTCTCTGTTGAGCATTACCTAGCTGGCAGACATCATTATATTTTCTCATGATTGTGTTGCACAATTAGTATTTCTTGTTGAATTAACGTATATATTTTATCCATTTTTCTAAAATTGCATAATGTTCTGATAATTTTGACAGTAATATCAGCGCCCAGCATTTTGTCAAAACGGAGAAATTTACCTTTGAAATTGACGATCTGTGAAAATCACGTAGAACACGCGTTGCCATATTGGCATGTAGACGTCCCAGGTGACGTCATTACCCTAGCCAATAAACATCATGAATATTAATGGCTTAGTCTAGACTGATGACTTTACCGGCTAAGCCATTAATATTCATGACGTCTCTAGGCTAGACTCATGACGTCACCTGGGGAACAGTTCCCCAGGTGATGTCATGAGCCTTTTCGCCTAACGTAACTTAATGCTGCATTTTGTTTGAAATTGCAAATCAATTTCATATATGAAGCTCAAATCAACATATTATATATGCGAGGTTAGATGTCTAATTTAAATCTACATAAATTGCACGAGTGAGTTTGACTGTGGCAGGGGACCTTTAAATACTGTTTCTAATTTCTACACGGTGTTTCATAAAAAAGGGGACCCCTTTTTGTTTTTCTCATAATTCGCTTAAATGATGATCAATTTATACAAAATTTTTACCAGCTGTTGCTGAAGAAATACTAATTCAAAATATTTTAACTAAATATGGCAGTTGATTAAATATTCTTTGCTAGTCGTGACGTAATGCTGACTTCATATTGTGTTATGAGTACAAGTTTGCTTGTCTCAGCTGGTGCTGTCAGTTGCTACCCTGCTTTGATGGTGGTCTTAATCTAATTCGCTAATGAAAAATGCATATTGTGTCAGCACTGAGCAACATGTGGACATGAAATCAGGCGTCTTGCGATCCAAAAATGCAACCATCTTGCAAGCTTGGTGTGCTCGAACATGTGAAGGTCCAGCTATCCCCACAGACACGTAAATGCTTTGCTTTGCACGTTTTTTGTGGCTGCAACTGTAAAACTTCAAACATTTGTCATCAATAAAAAAGATTTTTCACCATCATAGCAGGATAGCAACTGACAGCAACAGTTGAGACTAGCAGGCTTGTACCCGTGACATATTATGATGTCATCGTTATGTCACACCTAGCAAAGAATATTCAATCAACTGCCATATTTTGTTGAAATATGTTGAATTAGTATTTTTTCAGCTACAAATGGTGGAAATTTTATGTAAATTCATCATCATTTGAATGAATTATGAAAGAAAGAAAAGGGGGTCCCTTTTTATGAAACACCGTGCATGTGCCAACTTAATTTTTAAGTTTCAGGTAAATTTTTTATTGCTGCCTGCTTATGTGTATCATAGCATTTGTGGAAATAAATATATGAGCTGATCATATATGCATGCAATGCATGAATGGCTGCTCTCTCTCTCTTACTCATTCCCGGTCGGGGGTGGGTGGGTCACCGCCTCGATTCATTCGAGGAAGTCCCAAAGGCATCGAGGGTCCGCGTTGAATTTTCCTCCTGGCTAGACATCTCTCCGGGCCTGGTCATGAGCTGGGCACTGTAGCACCAGGTGTTCTGCCATCCCGTCAGCACCGTTGCAGTGTGGACAGGTGGCGGAGTCCTGGCGCCCGATCTGGTGAGGTATCCTGCCAGCAAATGTGAATGATCCATGTGTAGCTGAGCCACCTGCACGCACTGGTTCCTGGTCCAGTCACATTGCCAGCGTTGGAACTGATTGTCACTGTCAACAAGCACCTATGGATTCTGGCATGTGGGTTGCTGAGATACCTGTTGTCAGCGACACTGTTGGTGCTGTTTGAACGCCGTGCAGGCTGAATTGCGAGCCATAGGAGCCGAAGACTTTAGCAGTGTGGTGCCTCTCTTGGCTTCAAGGTCAGCTTCTGTGTTACCTTCCAGATCCACGTGTTTCGGGATCCACTGGACGTTGACTAGGTTCGATGAATGGCTGCTTGTTCAAATGCATTGCGGACTGGACCTGACTGTCACATAAGATATTTTATCATGGTTGCTTGTCCGACTGTATATCAGTACATAAAAGTTCACTTTTTAAGAATATTTTGTTAATGAATGTGTTTTTACTGGTTAATTTTGACCAAACATTAACATGTATATGTCTCCAATAGAACTGTTAGAAATTTGTGCATAGCTTTAGTTATTTATTGAAAATCAGTTCAGGGGTTTCGGAGTTACAGGACCCCCCAAACGCCATTTCCTATACTCAACACTCATTCACTCATACAATAGTGTCCGCACTACCGTGCTGCACTCTGAAACAGTAGTTAAATCTGCTAGAAGTAAGATAATCTATGTTGAGAAATGTGGGGTTTTTATTATTCAGTCATTGGGTGGCTGGTTACAACAACAAGAAATTTGAGCTAATGCTCATGAGACACGCAAAAGCTTATAGCAGTTCCGGTTCAGTAGTTTAGCTGAAAATTGGGGTGTTCATGCTAAGTTAATATACAATGCCAAATTCTCTATCTGGATCGCATAACGATAGTTCTGTGGCGCCACTTTGTGAATGATATAGACTTGTGTCGCAGCCCAAAATTGCCAAAAAAAATCCATAAAATCCCATATTTTGGCACTCTAGGTCCTTCAAGGTCATTGAATTCGGCGCCAATCGAGACCCTGTGTACGACTTCCTATTAGTTATTAATAGTAACCTAGGCCTTATCTCGCACCGTTACTGAGATACAGTGACTTGTTGGCCAAAAATCTAAAAAAATTTTCCCACCCCCCTTTCATTTAGCGCCCTCGTTTGGGATAATCCCCTTCGAATCTATGGAAAAGCTTTATGGTCCCTGAAACTAGAGTCTTCCGGGCAGCCGACGGTGAAAATTTGGTGATCCTAACTTGCACCGTTTTTTGACTGATCCACCCGTGTGACAGACGGACAGACAGACAGACAGGATTGCGATGGCTAAGATGTGCTGAAAGCAGTGGCTGCTTTCGCGTGTAAAAAATGGAAAGTAGTAGTTGGAAATTTTCAGTAGTGATAAGTTGGGTGTCACTTTTGAAGTTATCTTTTGCTCATGCATTTGCATACATGTCTCGAAGTCATGAAACTGTAATGCTATTTGTAGATGAGGTGTCGACGATGCCTGGCGTGAATGGTGCATTACATAACATCAGTGCTCCAAGTCTTCTTGTGCCGAATGCTGCTGAAAAGAACAAAGCTGAACTGATTTTGGCCTCAGCAAAGCCTGTGACAGACCAAGTTGTGTCTGCTAGTGACAAACCTGCTGCAGTTGATGATGCCGATGATATCGTAGAGAGCAGTTCTCCACTGAAACTAGATGTGAATGATGATGACGTTGATGTCAACTTGCTGTCTGCTGGTTTTGCCGTTCCTCTTGCACTGACATCTGCATCATCTACCAGTATGATTCCAGCAGCTCTCTTGTCGCTACCATCACTGATGCAGCTGTCCAGGCAAGCACTCGAGTCTCGCGCACAGAGGTCAGCATCAACGTCTGAGGATGAAGAGCGGTCCATGAAAACTCCCACTTCGTATTCTAGCGCATCTCACACAACTGCGGAGATGTTCTCCGAAGATGATGAACACAATGACTGCATGGCTGAGATTACTCAGGTATTATGAAGTATTGTATATTATTCATTATTTGACTTTTGAGTTTGACGATGTTGATGTATATAATGTAGTTGTCATATATAAACATTAAATACGGTGACGTTGCCACTGAAATCCTCCCATTAAGAACAGCGTGTCGTTATTGCATTTTTGTGGACAAAAAATAAATGCATATCAGATTCACTTTAAGATGCATCCAATTTATGGCGACAAATGCTTTACACAGCAAACAGTTCACGTTTGGTGTAAGAAAATACTAGATTTGCAGAAATTTGTATCATATACCGAGGTGCAATCAGTCGTTCTTTAGTGGCATGGACAGCAGCCATCATTTTTTGCATCGGGCATTCAGAAGTTTGCTGACAGATAGGACAAATGTTTGAGCAAACTCAGACGATATGTTGAAAAATAAAACATTAGTTTTAAGCATTTAAAGAGATGACGTTAACTTGTTAAGTTTATTCATTTTTTTCGTTCCTATGCTGCTTGTCACTTGCAAGTTATGGTGGGGAAAATAATATGCATGTAGACGGTGTTCTGTGAATGGATGACGTCACAATAATGATGTCATCAAAAAAATTTCTACACTTGTTCAGAATAAAATTCTCTACAAAACGTATATTTCTCTCTTTTTTTATTTGTAAAACTAACAGAATGATGCTGTTTTGTAACTTATTTATCGAACGACCCTTATATTTTCATAGCAGTGAATGTTAACTTCGATGCCTGCAACTTTTGCTCAGTATAGTTCGAGTATGTTTCAAGTGTGAAAACATATTCTCATCCGAAATTAACTTCTCCTGATCAACGTGACCGTGTTTTTTGGAAAAGTTGCTTCACAGCTTCAGTTGTTGATATTTTGGATGATATTCGATGATTTGATGCAATATAACGAAAACTAGCTGACTTGTTAAATGTTAATCTTGAAATATGTACAACTCAGATGGAAATTATCAGTGTGTTGTTAAGAACTAAAGTATGAAATTTATATAACAAACAGTAAATGTTCAGAATTTACTATTTTTATTTAAAATTAGTTATCATCGTTATCATACTTTTGATACTTTATGCATTGTACTTTGTGGTATAACTACTGCTGTTTGTAATTGTTAATTATTGTATAGTTTGTTATTAGTCATGTTATGAGCACTTGAATGCTGATATAGTATAGTGTTCAGTAAGCACTAAGTACTGTGATGTGTGTGTCTGTGTGTGTGTGTGTGTGTGTGACGTTCAGAAGAGAGATGAACTACAGACACAGATTGAACAGTTCTTAGCTGATGAACCCTTGGTCAGCTGCGTTACTGCTGCAGCAGATATGGTGACAGATGTAACTGAGACACAGCCGGACATTTCAGTAATGCAAGACAGCGCTTAAACACTTCTGTGTCTACATCTTTGTTGCATGTCAAATAGGGCTGTGCCAAATATTTTATTCGGTGTGAATAGTAGCATAATGGTGTATTTGTATTCGGCCCAATAGTAGAACAAATACTTATTCGGCTAAATAGTAAAATCTACTATTCGGTACATTGTTGTGTGTTAATGCTGGCAAATACAAAGCCTAGGCCCAAGATATTGCTGCTGCCAAATCTTCAGCCTTTGAGGCAAGGCCTAGAATTCTTGCCTTCATCTCATTTCTAATCGATCTATAAAAATTTCTCATTTTGGGAAGGTGGGACATTATAAAGTGGTTTCTTTTGTTGTACAAAATTCATTAGGGCTGCTATCAATTACAAAAATTACATTGCCATTTTAGGCTATTAAGAAGTCCAAATTTTAATTATATTTTAATCGATTAACAAAATTTTAATTGAGAATTTTTTTTATGATTGACTGAGCAATTAGTCATTATTTCTGCAGCCTTAACATTTGTAGATGACTACTGGAGAGATGCGCCTCGAGGCCTAAAGGCCTATGTTCATCCGTGTTGCTAGTTATGAATGTAAAATAGTGTGCATTTGACAAACTTGTTTGTTTTTTATTGATCATATCGAGAAACACTGCTGACTTTTTCACTGGATAGAATTATGTGTTGGGTTTCTGAGTGCATGTGTATAGGCTGTGCTAGGTTCTGTTTTCTGCCGCAAATTATTGCATATTTATCCCCAGCTGTACTTTTCATTCATGCAAATACAGCATGCTTGGCGAATGATCGATGTAAGCAAGCTTTTTTATTTACATATGCATGTTGTCAGCAAGTTTAGTCTCATGTGACTGTGTGAAATTTATAATGTCTGATTTATTTATAGTAGCTCGTCAAAATGATAACGCTGCATGCATGCATGCGTTGAGTTAATCTGATTATTTGTGACACTGGCCATCTCTGTGCATTTAGCTAGTACTTTTTACGCGCATAAGCAGCTACTGCTTTCAGCAAGATAGGATCACCAAATCTTCACTGTCGGCTGCCTGGAAGACTCTAGTTTCAGGAACCGTAAAGCTTTTCCATAAATGACAGGGGGTGGGCAAAATTTGTGATTTTTGGCCAATAAGTCACTGTATCTCAGTAACAGTGCGAGATATGGCCTAGGTTACTATTAATCACTAATAGGAAGTCGTACAATGGCTCTCGATTGGCGCTGAAATGAATGACCTTGAATGCCAAAAAAGGGAGTTTTATGGATTTTTTGGCGATTTTGGGCTGCGACACAAGTCTATATCATTCACAAGGTGGCGCCACAGAACTATCGTTATGCGATCCAGATAGAGAATTTGGTATTTGTATATTAACTTAGCGTGAAC
>Ga0056128_1007247_pt1 | contig 13998 bp, 4 predicted proteins | sample WorMetLIZISLAND2_FD_71113 | JGI IMG/M metagenome (GOLD analysis project Ga0056128, IMG submission 71113) | Marine gutless worms symbiont microbial communities from Max Planck institute for Marine Microbiology, Germany - Olavius geniculatus... ... | reverse complement strand
AATTTTCTGGCTCTTTTAAAATTCGTAAAAATGCGTAAATTTTAAAATTCGTTGGCCGTTTTAAAATGCGTAAAAATTCGCGAATTTTACGAATTTTTTAAAATTCGTAAAATGCGCATTTTTGGTCTATGCCTGCCCATAGAGAGTGCTTAGTCATCGTAATTTTTTATAGGGGCCGGGTTTAGGGCATGCGATGAAAAACTATTCTGTAGTAGCCAAATATATAGGCCTACTTCGAAAGGCTCTAGCAACAAAACAATAGAGTTGGTTTTAGTTGAACTTGAGTCGTTAAATTAAATGGCCATACAGCGACTATCGTCTGTCTGATCAATTTCATCTAATCGTCTTGTCTGCAGCTGTGTTAAAGCGCCTACAGAACGACGTAAGTCACGTAACTAAACTGAACAGAACTGACAGGGTTTAGTTTTTGACAACCTAACCAATGGGCAAACATAAATGCATTACAGTAGGCATCGTCTAACGGTGTCGTCGGCGTACGCGACTACGCTCACGTACGCGTCAACCAATTACCAATGAGCTCGCCCTGCTTGCCCGTTGGTCAGTTCGTCAAAAACTAAACAATGTCAGTTCAGTTCAGTTACCTTGCTTTATAGGCGCCTTTCTACGAGGTTTTTCGATCGCAGTTTTGTACCAGTCGACCCCAGAGCTACAGCGTACGGACGCGGACAACAGTCAGTAAATCAGCTGATCAGCTAATGGGCTCGTGATAGGAGGCTACTATGGCATGGCGGCAGAACTCGCTTGGCCGTTCGTCAGTTCCTCTATAATAGAAACCAAGCAGTCAGGTGTCGAAACAATTATTACAACTGCGATGAAACGGTTACGATCGTATATATGAGTGGAGCGCGTGTCGCCATGTAAGACCTATAAATAGCTTCCTCGTTCGTTCCGGCGGGCGCGCTCGCACATGCTTCCAATGACGTTTGTTGCCAGGCATGCATGGTTAGGTATTGAGACGTTTCGTGCACCTTTTTGATGCTGCATTAGGACGATTTGTGGACTGTATATAAAGTTTGCTCCGACTTAATACACCTTGTGCAAAATAAACAATAGCAGAAAATATAATACATACCCCTTGCTGCTCGGCATAATGTCGCCAGTGATTTCTAACGTTATATCCGCAGGCCTGGTTAGTTTACTGTGGACTTCTAATCATATGTTGGCCGCAAACATTAACTAGTAAAACAGCATTCGTGGCATTCACAGTTCTGTTTTTCTCTTAGTGCACGAATCGTCTTAATACAACCATCAAAGGGACTGCACGAACCGTCCCACAATTGTTGGTTGCCATGTAGTAGCGAGCTCATCGCTGATGGTGGCCTGGTCGCGACCTGGAGTCAATCGTACGCAGTCGCGATGTCACCAGTTCGCTGACAGCTGGCCTCCGTCCGTCCACCCGTTCGTTGCCCGACCATCTTTCCTTTAGACAATTAAATTCGCTCTCTTCCGCCGCGCCTCTTTTCGTCAGCTCGGTCGGTGAGTGACTCGTTGCGAGAAAATCTCGGCATGTAGTCGGGTCAGAGCCTTCGTTCAATTTTGTGGCCTCGACGATTTGGTATTTTTGATGGTTTGGTGTTGTGACGGTTAGGAAGTTGGACTTACGATAGACTGGTCGTAAGTTCCACTGCCGGTCGGGTCGCTATTAGATGGCTACTAGTATGACGCGCGACTGTCTGCAGATAGGTAAACTATCTTAATTGGTATATTATCAACTACCAAAGTCAACTTTAACTCAGTCTTTCATTTCCCGGGGAAGATGAATGATAAATTGAGTAAAGTGGAGTACTTTTACCGGTGTTAATGTCCGGGTAACGCTGTGTGATTCCATATGTCAGATAACGCTCCGTAGTTCTTATATGGGTTTCGATGAAAAGCTATACACGTTCTTTACTCTTTAGTCTTTGCAAGAACAGGCACCCGCATCGAGTAATGCTGATATAGATGTCGGATGTAGATCTTTGATATTTTCTGCACTTTCTTTGCAAGTCTTATGTTTGTACGCTGTTTGAAACTTATTACCAAGTACACGTAGTCCTTTGGACCTGCGTGTCTACCATTGCGACCGATAATCGGCGACGCTGTGTCGTTACTGACCAGTACTATTCGATCGATCATCGACACATTTCGGTTCTATGGCATAGCGCGCGCGCCGCCTACCCATAGTTTCTGGACCGCGCGACCTGACCTCTGCATTTGATGCTTTTCGCATGTCTGTCTGTCCCTATGTCCGGCGGCGTTCAGCAAAAGATGAATGGTGCGATGCGCTCGCAGATTGCACTTGAAATTACTCGTCGACTGCAGCTGTAACCACGCACAGCCGCGGTCCTATATAGCGCGTTCCACAGATAGTGTCCGTGCTTTATTCGACGATTTTCTTTCAAGCCATTTAAGCATTAACCCATTACTGCATGACTTATAATATGATCGATGTACCGTCAAAGTAGGTGTTCTTTATTTGGAACGCTATGCAGTAGTGGGCTAAGGCGCGTACAGAGCGACGTAACTGAACTGAACTGAACTGACATTGTTTCGTTTTTTGACGATTTGGCCAATGGGCCAGCAGTAATCCATTACCGCAGGCACTGTCTAACGACGTCGGTGACTACATGACTATACGCTCATGTACGCGTCAACCAATGACCAATGGGCTCGTCCTGTCGCCCGTTGGTCAATCCGTCAAAAACTAACCAGTGTCAGTTTATTTCAGGTCAATTTAGTTATGTCGGTTTAGTAGGCCTACGCTTCTTTAAACCTTTCGTCAATAATTTTTTTTCCAAAAAGACCCAGCACGTAGCACCAGCCACTGAGATCACGCCCGATAACTTGTCCAATCAAAATTAAATGTGTTCCTAATTGACAGTCGACAACGTACAGAAAAATTAAAACAAAAACAACATATTATTTTATTAACCATCATTCAGAACCTACGCATAATAACTGACATTGCAATCAGTAACATAAGATAGAAGATGCTGGTGGCTGAAATATCAAACATAGTACGCGATCAGATCCAGAGAGGATGATCATGCCTACGATGCAACTTTAAATGTATTTTAAAGCGCGTACAGAGCGAAGTAACTAAACTGAACTGAACTGAACCGATACGGTTTAGTTTTTGACTAACCGACCAATGGGCAAGCAGGGTGAGCTCACTGGTCATTGGTTGGCACGTACGTGAGCGCAGTCACGTAGTCCACCGACGCTGTTAAACTGTGCCTACTGTAAAGCATTACTGCTTACCCATTGGTCATTTCGTCAAAAACAAAATTATATCAGTTCAGTTCAGTTACGTCGCTCCGTACGCGCGTTTAGAATACCTCTTCTAGACTTTGCACCGTATTGCAGGCAAATCTTTCGTGATCGTTGTGTTGCAGGAGTGAACTTGACTGGCGGCAGTGATGAGATCCAGTTTACGCTGAAAGATGCCAGCGGACGTCGACGACGACGACGACGTCGCCTCGAAGTTACCATGGCAACTGTAAACGTTCTTCTCGGACCCCGGATGATGATTTCACACAGGCGACGCTCGCTAGGTAGGCCAAACATTTGTCAACGCGACAGCATGTAAATGTAATGATGATAACGCGTACATGCCATCGCTATTTCGTCCATCTCTCTGTCCTTCACACAGGTTTATCAGTCAAAAACGGTGCAAGCTAGGATAACCAAATCTTCACCGTCGGCTACATGAAAGACTCTAGTTTTAAGATGCGTTAAGCTGTTTAAAAAATTTAAAAGGGATCATCCCGAGCAAGGTCGCTAAGTAAAAGGGAGATAAAAAATTGCGACTTTTAGCCAATAAATCGCCGTATCTCATAGTCGGGGAGCTGACAGGGATTACCATGCACCCCTCTGGGATTAAACCCCATGCATATTTTATATTACTCTGGAGGCTAAAAAACGTTAGAAAAAATTATGTTAACGGGAAAACATTTAAAATACAGGGTGCTTACCAGCCGTTTGTTGCTGTGACAACCGAAACCCCTTAGTACAGTACAAAACGTCTTGCAAATAATGTCCAAAATCATAATATCAAAATGACTTAATTTTATTTACATTTTAACGTTAATTTAATGTCGTTATCGGGCTATCGAATAAAGCCAATCTAATTCTACTATCACCGACCTTTGTTGCTATGGTGACGAAGTTTGAGACAACATAGGCTATAACAGTACTCGCCATGTGTATACGAGATACATTCGAGATACTTACATCTAACAGGGAGTTGTAAGGGTCGGACAGTCGGTCTTTTGATCGGACAGTCAGTCTCTTGACCTGGACAGTCGGTCAGTAATGAAAATAATGATTTTATTGCTTCTTTGCAATTTCGGGCTGCGACACACATTTTAAGAGCGAATTGCGCCGAACACTCGACTCAATTCAAAGATTCAAAAAAGTTTGCGCATGCAAGCGTATAAGACAGATAAGCCTGTAGCTTCTAAAAATTCGTTATTATACGGCTGTTTTTTTAACTCGTTTAGCGTGAAAATGGTTGTAGATAAAAATAGACTTGCTACATTAACAAGAACTTCTGATGGGCTTTTAAGGGGTATCAACATCGATAACCTTAAACGACTTTGAACATTTAAAATAAAGAATTTTTAAAATATTGCGATTTGCAGCTGCGGTGTACACCTCGTGTGTGAATTGTGACAAAATTGGCTGGAGATAGACCAAGACAACCGGCAACCTGCGAACGGCCTGCCAACTGACTGATGATTAGCAATGCGGCCCAAATAATCCAGACGAGTTTGAGACCCTCGCATTAACGTGACTATAAGGGCCTATACTATAGGGCACGCCATTTTATGTGATCTGTAGGCACGGTTGGTTTTTACACGGCTACCAAATTATGCTTCTTGTGACGGAGGCACAAAAGCGTAGCCTAATACCCCGTTTACACGATCAAGCGATCATCAAGTAAACACCTGGCAAACGTCGAGCAAACGTCGAGCAATTATAGCACACGTCGTGTACGTGTATTTTAAATGCATCTGCTGGATCTTTGCTCGATGATTGCTCGATGTTTGCTTAATCGTGTAAACGGAGTATAACGCTGCAATAACGCAGCATCACGGTGATAGATCCTGCATTGCGAGTGGGACGTTTTAGCACGTCACCGAATTACGTAGGCGTAAAATAGTGCAAAAATAGCCTATAATCGCACTGGCTAATACTTACATCCCACGTTTATCACTGGCATCAAAGTCGGCTGGTTTAAGAGATTCGACGTCCAGCCGGCGAAATTCGATAATAAGCCGCAACTGAGAAATTTTTCGCGGCTGACGACGGCTTAGTCTAACAGAAAAATTGTCTAGCAATAGCGAAAAATGACGCGGCTAATTATGGGTCTAGACTAATATCAATTGAAATAATTGGTTATTATTTAACTTTTTTGAGCACGACAGTTCAATATAATGGCCGAAATTATTCTGATTACAAATGAGTGCTATTTTGGCAATTTTAAACTGTGAGCTTCTGGTTGTCTGCTTTTCAGATAAAAAGCTCCGTCTATCTTGAAAAAGATCACTTCCTTGCTTTGTAACTTCATATTAATTGCGTGTTTCTAATTGTGCGCGGTTTCTGCCAGTTTTATTTTTATCCTGGGACTTGGTCATTTTTTTTCATTTCGCTTAAAACAGTCAATATGGGTGCTGCTGTTCAAAAACACAACCAAAATAAAGCTATTTTCTAAACGCTCATAAAGTTTTTTTTAGTTTATTTTTATTGACAGGCTGTTTTGTCAAACAGTTTGCGGTAGACCTATAGTTGAGGCAGACAATGCGAAGTACTCACAAGTAACATTCAACTTTTTTTGAAGTAACTTGCGAGTACTTTTATAGCTTTTGACAGACAGTTACCTGCTGAGCCTTAAATGCATGGCAAATCGCAGTAATAGCAGTTCTTATAAGAGTTAGTTAAAATTTTTTTTGACAAACTGACCAATGGGTAAGCAGAGCAAGCTCATTGGCCATTGGTTGGCAATACTGCACGTACGTGAGCGTAGTCACGTAGGCCACCGACGCCGTCAAGCGGTGCCTACTGTAATGTAATGCATTACCGCTTGCCTTTTGGTCAGTTCGTCAAGTTCCATGTCAATTCAGGTCAATTCAGTTACGTCACTTTGATGCACCTTTACTGTGCATGTGTTATCAGCGGGGAAATCAGCAGCAAGCGGCAGACGTCGTCTCGGCATAATCATCTACGCTGCTGGCGCTAGCGTCGAGGAGGATTCGAAGCCCTCGAAGCCAGTCGTCGCCAGCAGCACCGACGCAGCTCTCGGAGGACCAGAAGCAGCAGGTTTGGGTTCTTCTCAGTCGTCGTCGTCATCGTCATCGAAGAGTAACTCGTCGTCTTCGTCGTCGTCCGTTACGCCGCTGGCGGTTCTCCAGCTGACCGGGTCGCGCTCTCGTCGTCGCCGACTGTCCTGGCAGCGTCTGCTGCTGCCGACCACCTACGTCCAGAATGCTCTGGATTCAGGCGATGGTGTGGTGCGGCTTCGCATCGTCTGTGACGGATGCGACGTGTTCGGGCGACGTCTGGTCGTGGATGAAAAACACCCCAACGACGAAGACGACGAGCTGACGACGCCCTACCTGGAGGTGGTCGGCAGGAGAAAACTTAGAAGTAGTGGAGGACGAAGTGGTGAAGAAGGCAACAGACGTCGACAGAGGCCCCGGCACTACCTTTGTCCTGCCTCCTCTGACAGCGCCGAGACTTCCAACCACCGGGCGCTAACTACCATACGGCGCCGTCGCTGCTGATGACGTCACGCGGTCACGTGGTAGGGCCTACACTGGCGTAGCCAGGATGTGGATGTAGAGAGGGGGCACTTAAAGCTGAAGTGCGTGAAAAGGTTTGGTAAAGAAAAGTCTGGGGAATGACTGTGTTTTTCCCAGAAATGTTCTGAGTTTTTGTCTGAAAATGGAGTGCATGTTTGGCACTATTTCGAGTAAATTAACTTAAGTCAAGACACTAATGATTGTTATTTTTTGTTTCTTAAAGGCGGCACGTACCCCCAGGCCCCTGTGCCCTTTTTCTGTATGGCTACGCCAGTGCGTCACGTGGTATACTTCCTGCAGGAGGATGCTGACTCTGATATACCGGGTAAAACGAACCGACGACATGCAGGGTTGAAACATCCGGGCAGATACGCCAAAACCCGGTGGGTTTTTTGGAAGGGGGGGTAAACCCCCTAAAACTTGCTAAAACTCACTCCAAAAACCAACGCAAACTTAACTTAATTTTAGTTTCTTATTTCATTAATAATGAAATATTTTATGGCTATTTTTTGAAACATTTCAAGTTATGAATGTATATGTATTGGTATATAATGTGCTATATTGTGTAGAGTAAACAGAAGCTCATATGAATCAACCAGCTGAAAGCTTGTACAAATCTCGAATCGAAAACCCATCAAGTTGGGCGTAACCTAACCCCCCTCCAAAAAACAAAAATCTGAAACCAAACAAAACCCAAAAACCTACCGGGTTGGGCTTTTTTTCTTAAAAACCGGGTTTTAAAACCCTTACGACATAGCTCAGTCACATCACGGCCACCGGCGCGCGTACGAATGGGGATCGATCCTTTCTCGGGTCTTCATTGACAAGAGAAGACCGAACGTTTCACTCTCCCCGTTACTGCGTACGGATGGGGGTTTAGCCTAGGTGAGAGCTTGACGTGTGGGTAGTGCCAATAGGGGAGGGAGGGGGTTGAAACTTGGAGTTTGAACTAAGAGGGGTTGTGTCCGGAGGCAATAGAGGATAAAGCGAACGGCAACTACCATGGATAATTCCTGTCTCCATTAAGCAATCTAAAATATGCCGTTTTTGTGTGGGTTGTTTTAGCGTAAAATTATCTATTATGTGCGCTTATTCGGTTTACTAATCACGCGTTCGACTCCATCAACGTAGTTGTTGTACGTCGGGTCCGGTTAGTACTGGGATAGGTAAACCATTTCAGGTCGGCTGCGCCTCTGCCTTTTGAATGATATAACAAATGGCGATAGTGGATGTTATAGACGATAAGAGTCTACAGGCCCAGATCGGTTGATCCGAAACAGTATAGGCTATTTATTAATTCGGACTTATCTCAGTTCTGTCGATATCGTGTTGTCACGGAAGCTAAATATGTCGACAGTTTACACTTCTGGCTCGGGTGTACGCTATCACTCAGTGTTCAGTGCATAGCTGACGGACGACTTCTAGAGAACGTCGTGGAGTGCGGCCGATCGCCGCGTTTTTCCATTTGTCCGGTTTTTTGTCTTCTTCTGTTTCTCCACCCGTCCCCGCTGTTGTCATTTCTCTTTTCTTTTCTTTTTTTAATCCCTTAACTCCAGTTCAGCTAAACCGGGGTCTTGCCATTGCTTTAAGCTTTCACAGCTCGAGCAAAATGTGCATTGTCATTGTGCACCAGAGAGTGCGGTCGTACTTGAACCACGTGTTCAGATCGCATATATTACAGGGTGGGCCAAAAATAGCGCCATTTTTGAACACCTTATAATTGCACCAAATATTAACCGATTTTCAAATTTTTTACCGTCAGAATTAAGAGACAATTTGTAATAAAACTATCACTACAGATCCCATCACATTTCAGGTGTGTTGTTACACTACTTACCTTGTAAAATGTCAGTGTCTTAAAATTTAATAACAAGACAACTTCTGTAACAACACATTTTAAGAAATTAACAACAGAAACAACGTGTTTGTTGTCTCAGTTATTGTCTAAAAAGTCACGTTTCACAGTGTTTACATCAAATGTTTAATGTGTCCGCTTTGCTGCTGGACGATGCATCCAAGACTGCGACGCCACTGACCAATGGCGCGATTAACCAAACGCTGCGGCAGTTTGCCCCAGTCAGTGACAATCGCTTGCTTCAGCTGGTTGACTGTCGTGAATCGTCAACATTGATAAGCCATCTGTTGAAGAACATCCCGAACAGCGTAACCGACCGGATTTAAGTCCGGGCTGTTTGGAGGAGGGGGGCACATGCTAGGCTCGATCAACGTTAATCACGCAACTGGTCAGTGGTGTTGCCGGCTGGAGTGCGTCGTCTGACATTTCACAAAGTAGTGTAGCGACACATATGAGGTGTGGTGGAATATATAATGATAGTTTTATTACAAATTGTCTTCTAATTTTGAGACTGAAAAAATGAACATCGGCTAATATTTGGTGAAATTATAAGGTGTACACTGTACAAAAAATGGTGCCATTTTTGCTCACCCTGTATACGCCGTCGTTTGCTTTATGTCGCACCACTGCAGCCAAGAATTGCATAGAAACAGTACTATTGTGGTATAGATTCAGTGGCTTGCAGGACTTTTCGCAATCTTTCACCTGCATACAAGCAGCAGGTTCTGTCATCGTCGAAATTTTCGGTCGGCGTGTTGTCATCAGTAGACCCCCTAGCTTTGTCAAGCAGTGCGGCGTCGACTGAGCTGTTTTCTCGGACGCGGTGGGTGGCAGTCTACCGTCCGTCGCGTTCTGTGTAAACAGTCAATTCGTCTGCCACACACGATCCATTATTAACGGCGTCGATTGACTATATTTTTTCGACCGTGATCAAAACGTTTATCAACCGGCCAGCTCATAAGTCATGAAGGATAGTATAAATCACTCCACGTGGATGCTGAGCGGTGAGTTAGAGGTGAGTGGTGTGGCAAAGAAACATATAGGTCCTACAATTCGATATCGAATCGATAGTTCCGAACGCGAGTCATTGCTGAATGAGGCCTAGTTTACTGAAGTGTCTGCACTATGCTGTAATATTAGACATGGCCCATAGTCGACAGTTGTGCAGTGTCTTGAAAAGCCGTAGTTTCTACGTTTTGTACAGGTTTTGTATTGTGAATTTTATCTGGAAATCGCTGAACGCAAAATATGTGCGCTTACAACGCACAGTGTCAACTGCAGTGGGGGCCTAACCTACATATACACTGCGATGGATATAACTCGGGGATTTGTATTTGAAATGACTACTGAAACGACGACCGGTGTTATATCGAAACGCCCTGCTTGTCGAGTTTAGTAATATTATGCAACGCAACAGATTTAGGCAAATGTATTTGTCGAGTCGGAATATCGACGTGACGAATTAATTGAAATGGCCCAGCTCTAGTGATGGTCGGCGGCGTTAAAGTCAGACAGATGTCTGGCGCACCTTATCATCTATCGACGTGCGATAAGCAGCAGCAGCAGCAGCAGTAGCCTAACCGTGTGTTGATTAATGAGTCTATGTCTGCATGATTCCTGGCTAGCATCCGTAACAAACTTAAACTGTATCCGTCACGCCGTCCATCCGGCGTAAATGCTGCATATTTACCGCGAAACGCGCGAAATTAAACGTCCGGAGCAGCCCTATACATTTTTCGTACTTTGTGTTATAGGTGTCGTCCACTGTCAAGTGGTTTTATAGTCTATTTATTTCTGCATACCGGTATAGACTTTACTTGCCAATCTGCTCGTTATAGCCTACAGTCGTGATTTCGCCTTGTTTCAAAGCGCTTATGTTTGCGGAGGCGTCATTTAGAAAGGCTGAAAGGGTCTACGGACCCCCAAGGATTTATGATTTTAATTTTCCCTGTAAATCGTACCTTTGACACAGTGTTACTGTTGCAAAAAGAATATATAGGTTATGTAGATTAAAACTTTCCATGGATTACTGAGACCCCCTGCTAACGATTTGCTAAAATGACGCCACTGTATGTTCGTATTCGCTTAATACGGTAATCAATTATTGTTTATACTTACACTGTTCTCTGTTTTCGTCAGTTGTGGTGTTTCAAACAGTTTGGCGGTTCGGTCCAGTGGCGTAGCCAAGGGGAGGGGGCCAAGGGGCCAAGCCCCCCTCCAATCCTCTAGAAAAAACATAAGCATACGTTTAAACTGCCCAAAATTTGCCAATTTGGTCAGTTTATTTTTAAGAAAATAATTAAAATTGTTGCAACCAAATCTCATCTTTTAAAGCTAATATGCACCAAATTTAATTTCGGCTGGGGTATGCCTTAAGCTCCGCTGGGGGAGCTCACATCGCTTCCCCAAACCCCTAGCTGGATTTTAGGGGGCTCTACTTCTAAGGGAAGGAAGTAGAAAGAAAAAGAGAGAACTGGGGAAGGGAAGGAAGAGGTAAAAAGGGGAGGAAAAAGGAAGGGAAAAGGGGGAAGGGAAAAAAGAAGGAAGAAAGACGAGGCCCTCAATTAAGATTTCTGGCTACGCCACTGGTTTGGCCGTTGATATAGTTTCTTTTCGATAAACGGCTAACTATAGTTAATAACGTTTAGTTATATAATTAAACCGGAGGCCATTTATCGTGTTTGTTATGAGCTTTTATTTTGTATTAACTGCGTGCTTTCATCATTAGGCCCTACGTTGCCGACATTTTGTCGAGGGTAAAAAAAGATGCGTCATGAAGCTCGTTAATTGTTTTGTCTGTCTTTACGTTTAATACTCTGTCGTGGCCCACAACTATTTTAAATGACGGCCTGCATGCAGTTTTTACTTTTGGCCACTTATAGCGTGGTCTTGGATCCACTGCATGGCTGATCAATGCGATAGCCGCAATTATGTCAGCTCAATGAAATTTTCATCATTGGCAAAAGAGTGCGGACAACTTTGCTGCATTTATGCTGCAGTTCCTAAGTTTCAGAAAAAATTAGGCTCTACTCAACTTCTTGCACAGTTGCGCACCGTAAAACTTCTATTAAATGTTGTGCATATAGAACGTCGTTCTAAAAGAACGACTATACGGTTATGCTGGCGTATGCCGTGAAGTGCGGGCGGGCGGATGGCTGAATGTCAATCCACTGGGCGCCAGTATCAGCGGTCCGCCAGATGGACGTAAGGCCTACAGCTAATTGACCCTGCGCAAGCTCTGTCCACTCCACACGTACAGATCGACCGATAAAAACACAACGAAACAACTAAATGTTTTTAAGGGGGGCAGTTCTACGTATGCTGCCCGAATTAATACCGGGTTCACGATGCCACAAAACACGATCCTGGACCTTTAATAGAAGTTTTACGGCGAGTGGGTCTAAATACATAGGCTATATACGCTGCAAGGCACGTAAACCTATCGAACTTTGTCTTTTCCTTGTGCCAGTAGGCCTACTTTGAACGTCGCTATATAGTCGCACGAAAATTCGTCGCAGGTCTGCATGACATGGTGCAATTTATATCATGGTTCAGTGTTTTCTGTGTGCACGTGTATATATTAATAGGCTTGTTGTGTGTTGTAGATTGTAGCGCTTTGTTGTGCAGATTAATAATAAAGGGTAAAAAGGGTAAAGAGTGCATTCTGAACTTGTGTATTAGTTGCTTGTTTTGACACAATACCAAACGGAAAGACAGACGGACGAACAAACAGACTCATTTATGATAACTACTAGGCCTACAGTGCTTCGCATAGAAACTAGGCTGCCTGCTGCGCTTTGAAAAAGCACACAATGCCTGACATGTTTGGGACAGCAAAGATAAACACCGCGAGGCTTGGATTAAATCGTTTTCCCATTTCCAGAAACTTTCATATAACCTGTCATAATTTTCAATAGTCTTACTCCCACTCTTGCAAACAAACTAAGAAGTTTAGCTGTCGCTAGGGTGGGGCCGACCGTACTGGTTATCACTGAAGGTCATTCAAGGTTGATGCCTTTTACGCGCGAAAGCAGGAACTGCCATAGTGCGTCTTAGACATCACAATACTGTCCGTCTGTCACACGAGTGGATCAGTCAAAAACGGTGCAAGATAGAATCACCAAATCTTTGCTGTCGGCTGCCTGAAAAACTCTAGTTTCAGGATTCGTAAAGCTTTTCCATAAATTCGAAAAGAGTCACCCCGAGCAAGGGCGCTAAATGAAAAGTGGTAGAAAAAATTTGCGCTTTTCAGCCAATAAGTCGATGTATCTCAGAAACGGTGCGAGATAAGGCCTAGGTATACTATTAATCACTAATACCCTGTGTCTCAAAAAACATACCCGACATTTTTGATTGTAACTTCAATAAAAGTTATCAGATTCTAATAATTTATGGTGTGAATATTTCACACACAACTTGCCATCAAATGAACGTTTAGCTTCCCACTAACCCAAAATTTGCTTCTGCACTACCAAGGGAATGCAGGCCAAGCAAAATATGCGTTGAAATACACAAAAACATGGAAAAAACAACCCGGACATTATCGATCATAACTTGAAAAAAGAAACATCATCAGATTTTAATAATTTTTGATCTAATTATTTCTGACACCACTGGCCATTGAATGATTGTTTAAGTTCCTATCTCACCCAACTTCTGCTGTTGCACTACCTGGGGAAAACCGACCAAGCAATTCATGTGTTGAAATGAATAAAAAAAACTTCAATAAATTCTATCTATCCAGTTCTCTGGCCCCCAACAGCCAGTCGATTACAAGGTTTAGTTGTCATAAGGCAGTGTGTCTACCGGATAACGTTAAGAAATGTTTATGAATTCAAGAAGTGACTGGTAAAGTCTGGATCAGTCTAAAGCAGAACATTATTGATACTCAATGAATGATACTCAATGAATGCGGAGAGCGTCTCCATGCCTGTGTGCGCACAATGCGCCCATATTTGAAACATTTTTGCTGTAGGCAGTTAAACAAGAAATTTGAGCTAATGCTCACGACACGCGCGAAAGCCTATAGCAGTTCCGGTTTAATAGTTTAGCTGAAAATTGGGGTGTTCACGCTAAATTAATATACAAATGCCAGATATTTTGTCTGAATCGCATAACGACAGTAACCTGGCGCCACCTTGTGAATGATATAGACTTGTGTCGCAGCCCGAAATTGCCAAAAAATCCATAAAACCCCCTTTTTGGCGTTCAAGGTCATTCAAGGTCATTAAATTTGGCGCCAATCGAAAGCCAGTGTACGACTTCCTATTAGTGATTAATAGTAACCTAGGCCCTATCTCGCACCGTTACTGAGATACAGCGACTTATTGGCCAAAAATC
>Ga0056128_1007246_pt1 | contig 13999 bp, 10 predicted proteins | sample WorMetLIZISLAND2_FD_71113 | JGI IMG/M metagenome (GOLD analysis project Ga0056128, IMG submission 71113) | Marine gutless worms symbiont microbial communities from Max Planck institute for Marine Microbiology, Germany - Olavius geniculatus... ... | reverse complement strand
AGGTCATCCAAGGTCACTGAATTCAGCGCCAATCGAAAGCCAGTATACGATTTCCTATTGGTGATTAACAGTAACCTAGGCCTTATCTCGCACCGTTACTGAGATACAACGAGTTATTGGTCAAAAATCGCAAATTTTGACCACCCCCCTCTCATTTAGCGACCTTGTTCGGGGTGACCCCCTTCGAGTTTACGTAAAAGCTTTACGGTTCCTGAAACTAGAGTCTTCCGGGCAACCGATGGTGAAAATTTGGAGATCCTAGCTTGGACCGTTTTTGCCTGATCCACCCGTGTGACAGACAGACGGACGGACGGACAGACGGACGGAAGAACAGAATTGCGATGGCTAAGACGCGCTGAAAGCAGTAGCTGCTTTCGCGCGTAAAAGCTAGGTGAAAAAGTGACTACAATCTACAGTGCAATCTTCAGCGACTGGCAGGGTTGTCAATATTGCAGTATTGCAATTATTGCAATAAGTATTGCAATACTCTTTAATATTGCAACAAGTATTGCAATACTGGTTGCATGTTTAGTATTGCATGTGGTATTCCAATAATTTTAGTGATGAAATATTGCAATACTTGAAAGCAATACTTTTTTGATGTAAAGTACACTCTTAATCGTGATGATGCTGTTTAATTATGCAAAGAATCCTTGCATTTTTTGTTTGATCGTGTGAAAAGAACTGAACAAAAAGCAACATGACAACAAGGCATGTTTATCGCTTAAATTCTGAGCTGACCACATTGTCACGTATTCTGCAGTCAACCCAAAATTTAGAAAAACTTGTACACAGCAGCAAAAATCAAAATTTATTTGAGGAAGCAGATAGTGGAGTATTGCAAAAAGTATTGCAATAGCATTGCAATAACAAGATAATGTTCTTGAAAACGAACACGGAGTCTGTCCGATGCATCTGGATAGCTAACAGTAAAGTCCACATAAATTAAATGAGTGAGGTGTGTTAGCCAGTGGTATAAAATAAAAAGTTTAATTGCCACCTCGAAAATAACGGGGTCAGGACCTTGACATCTTGGGGTCACGTGACGTCATCGGTCACGTGACCATTCGACTCGTGGTGGTCGACTTCCTATGGGGGGTCCATTGTGACCATGCGTCTATCTTATACCATTATGGATATGAAGCCTCAAATGTTGGACGCAGGGACGTGGACACGTAAAGAAAGAAGGAAGAAGGGAAACAGAAAGAGAAACGGGTTAGGGAAGGTAAAGGAAAGGGAAAGTAGAAAGGGAAAAGGAAGGGAAAGGAGAAATAGAAGGGGAAGGAAAGGGAGAAGAGAAAGGGAAATGAAATGAAAAGGAAAGGGAAAAAAAGAGAAAGGGGAAAGGGAAAAGAAAAGGAAAAGAAAAGAGGAAGGGGAATGGAAGGGAGAAAAGAAGGTAAAGGGAAGCAAAAGGGAAAAGGGAAGCCGAACGGAATCGGAAAGGGAAAGGAGAAAAAAAAGGGGAAGGAAAAGGAAAAGGGAAGGGGGAAAATGGGAAGAAAAATTGCAAAGGGGAAAGGAAAAGAGAAGGGAAAGTAAAGGGGAAGGTGGAAGGAAGATAACTTATGAAAAGTTGGATGCACGGACGGACGCAAGAACACTCAGGTGATTTTATACTCTGTTCAATGCTATTGCATTGCATTGGACAGACAATGACTTGGAAAAATGTATTGCAGTCAGTATTGCAATACTTTACCCAGCAATTATTGCTATTGCCATTGCAATACTTTTTGCTAGTATTGCTAACAACCCTGGTGACCAACAAAGTTAAAAAATAAAACAATTATCCATAAGTCAACACCAGTCAGCTATTTAAATGCAATCTCAAAAAAACTTAGTATGCTGCCACTTCTAAGTTTTTAATCCTATCGTGTGCTCATCTCCTGCACACGTACCAATGTACATGTTATAGTTCCATCAAAATAGCACTACGATTACCCTCCCAGCTGCGGAGAGTCACCACCCTGGGCTGGTACCAAGTTGTACTGTTAGTGACAGAGGCACACGAGCGACACCTGCCGGGAGTCAAACCAGCCACCTGTCGATCGTGAATCAAGAGCTTAACTAAAGTTACTTAGTACACCGAGCCACCGAGCCAGACGTCATCAAGACATTACTATGCAGTAAAGGCTAACCGCTCAGCGACGGAGTCAGGCTCTAGCCGACTAATGAACGGCGGATGCAGGAAGCCGTCAGTCGAGTGATCGACACTGTCAATCTGCAGACCAAACAGTCGGCATGCGTCATCGCTGACAGTGTCGACGACGTCGTCATCTGACACCAGTGTGACGTCAGTGACATCCACGTGACACGGGTGACTGTCTCGACAGTAAGCCGGGTAACCGCTCAGCGAACTCACCACTATAAAGTCACATGACGCAATCATCGCAGACATCATGATTATTAATAAGCTAAACTAAACCGACTGCTTAATATTTAGAAACCAGCCTTTACTGGCTCAAAGTAACAGTACTGAACATCAAATAAAACTAGAAGGTGCTCATGAGACTGGACATCTCTGCAAAGCAATTGTTTTTACAAAACAGTAATTTAAACACATTTTTTGAAGTAGTTAGTTAAAATAATAACCTAATTTTTTCCTTAATAGCTTACCAAAAAATCGTTAAAAAAGCAAATTTTTGAGCATTAAAGGATAAAAATAACAATTCTAGAGAACTAGCAAAAAATATATTATGCACGCTAGATTTCTACTCCTTGCTGTGCACTGTAATTTGTATTTTGACAGTCACAGTAACTCGCTATACCGTTCTGACGTACCTTCCATAGGGGACTACCACATCTTATGTATGAAATAAGTGTATAAAATAACGACTGATTCGTAAGCCTAAACACGAAACATGATCCCGGGATCCCAGGATTACAAATTTCTCAATCCCGGATCACGGGATTGAGAATTCAATCCCCAGATTGCAATCACTAGATACAACAAGCTTTTACTATTGTAGTTTGAAACAACTTTGGATCATACCACTAGCGATGCTGCCCGCGTGTCTCTGCGCCTGCAGAGAAGACAACGAAGCCAGCTTGCAGTCACCCACCGCAGAGCCCACCTGCGTTGCCATCGATGCCGACTGGTTGCTAAGGCCGCCCACGCTTCCACATCGGTCGATGCTGCTCACTGCTACATAAGTCACAACACACAGATGTTATTGGTATGTGGCCGTCCTGATAGGCCGCATTACGAGCCTTTGCCGTCCGCCTGTTTGTCCATCCATACGTCCCATATACTCTGACCCGAAAACAATAAGGCATAACCTGAAACCAAAATGGGGTGAACATTCTTTAGATCAAGAGTAAACAGTGTGCCAATTTTCGGTTCCATCAATAGAATGCCAATGGTGACACTAAACTGACATATTTTTCTAGTTATATGCATGCATTAACTTCACTGCGATTCATTACCTAGGCCTACGTAATACATTAAATAAATGCAAAAAAAATAATATACTAGCTAATAAATATATTCTGGCACCATGTAAAAGTTCCAACCAGATGAATAAAAAGTGGCCTCTGAAAAAATTCTGAAATTTAGTTATTGTAACTCTAATATTACCTAAAATAAGCATTCAGACTGTGAGCAAACAATTAGGCCCCTAATGACTAAAAACTAAAAATGTGATCAAGAAAGAACAACTTTGCAGAGACAACAGAAGCAACAAAACTGTTATGTCTTTTGTGAATTCTAAAACCACCAAAAGCAAATTCTTCACAACTTTCCCAAATAGCCAACCCACACGTTTCCCAGACCACAATTTTCTTTCTCCACACTGTTGGAAATATATCAACGCTGCTAGTGCTAGACAAACGTTGCATATTTTTAGTTAGACCTAGATTATTCCTTCCTCTATAGTGGTCATTTTTTCGTTTTTTATTATTTTCTTCGTTTATAAAGAAAGGAGCAGACGTCAGCCCCGCCCCACCTAAACACGACCAAGCTGTGAAAGCGACCGATCGAAACACTGACAGGTGATGGATGACTTTGAAGAGGTGGAGCTGGCGGTAGAGACGAGGCGCACGGCGCGACCGCCTCGAGTCCTTGGTAGAATTTCCAGGACGAGTTGATCACCGGCGTCACACTGCAGCTGACGCATGGCTTCCGACACGGACGCCGAGTCCAACGCCACGTCGTTGATGCTGAGCACCTGATCACCCACGTGCAATGCTCCACACCTGTGATAAATTCACAGATACGATAGATTTGTGAGTGGAATGGTGGTAGGGGCAACTGTCACCCTAGCTAAATTTTAGCCTGCTGGGAAATGTTCTTTTTGTTGAAAAATCTTCTTTGGGGCTAAAAATTTCAAATTGTAAGGAAATTTAAGTGCAAAAATTAAACTTTTGATCACCCTGATTATACTCGGTCGAAAATTTTTGAGCTTTCCATCGAAACTTTGTCGGAAATTTGCAGTTGTCTGCCTTCCTACTTTCTTAGCCAACGACGCTGCTGATAGGTTTATTCAAAAACAACCGTTAGCAGTTACAAGTACATACTGCTGTTAAGCGAAATGCAGAATAACAGTTGATGACATTAAAAAAGTCAAAAATAACAAGCTAAAAACAGTCTTTGTACAATACACAGAAAATAAATGTACACTTGTCAATGCTGGTATTTTTGAATAAAAAAATGTACACAAATAAGAGGAACGACGAAACCTGTCAGCAATGCTTGCTGGAACAATGTTGCTGATGGAGATGACGCTTGGAGCACCATGACGGTGAGTTGTCGCTGCCGTGGACATGAGCTCAATACCAAGTGAACAGCAGAATGGCCGGTCGATCTCGACTAACAGAGGACCTGAAGCATTCTGCACCGCTTCTGAACACCATAAACATCACTTTCTCCTTGTCAAACCAAGTCGTTTTACACATGTTCACGGCTGGATAAACAAAGCATTACTAATCAGACAGCCAAACAGCAGAATGGCCGATCGCTCTCAACCAAACACAACAAACATCTCAAGACACTCCCTTTAACTCCACTTGTTGAAATAAAGCTGCTATGGAAATTAACGACTAATTACACAATTGATTGTTAAACATTGTAATTATCAAAGTATGGATCAGAGTAACGTCAATAAAAACATTTTTTCTTAAATTTTTTTATTTACTTACCTGTTTACTACGTGACACAAACTAAAACTTTACATTCTTAAACTGTAAAAGCTTGTGTTCTCAAATTAAATAACGTCCATAATGACGATGTCGATATTGATGGTGTGGAAGATGACAATTACGAAAAACATGCTGCAATGAACAAGCCCTAAAACAGCACGGCAGATACAGGCTAGGCCGAAAAAGCTAATGCTGCCAAATACCAACTTGTTTGCTAACCAAATTCGCTATCTAAAATTTATTCAAAAATGTGTTCAAAACAGTCTAATTCGGTCGACTATTAATAGAAACAGAATAATGATCAACTCCAACTGACCAATGACGGATACGTTGTATTCGACAAGCAAAGTGATGGAAGCACTGCAGCTCGTCAGCGCATCGTACGCCTCCGACAGACGCATTTTGGTCGCGTCCGCTCCATTTATCTCAAGTATTCGGTCGCCAACCTTCAGCCTGCCGTCCCTGAACACTTAGACCAGGCGCAGATGTCGGCCTAGTGCCGACTTGACATGCGGCCGTCCGCCTGAACGATTGAAACGAACAAGAACAGACAAAAACAAGCAGAGATGCCATCACGCCTCGTGCCGACATCTACGCAATCTTCCGTCCAGTTCTCGTCCACTGCATTGCGCTAGTGTGTAGTGGGCCAAGCTGCCAGCGCGTGAGACGCCAGGCACAATAAGCATCATTTTTCTGCAGATTTTTTAATGACCGGTGACGTCGACTTTTGAGCTCTTGAGTCCTGACGTGAAAAGTGGCACACCAGTTACTCGTGCAATGGGGGAAGTTACACTCATTTATTTACGTTTTTATTTGCTTTCGAGTCAAGAGCCCGTACAAGAGAGACAGCATTGCTGCAGTGGCTGAGTGAGCACGCGGTACGAGTTAATACCACTCCAGACAGTGCGGTACCGTAAATATACCACGCTCAAATTCATTTGGTATAAACCAAATGAATTTGACGCACGACTGCAGCCAAAAGTTGTGGAAACAGTACCACACATGGTGATAGCTGCAGGCTGCAACTCTGCATTCAAAATTGCGGCCAAACTGCTGCAGATGGAGATATGGTTACTATTGTTAGCCTAGCCTATAGGAGTTCGTCATCACTTTATCCAACGGTACCATAGCCGACCCTCTACGACGTACCGTTCACCCACAACAGTGCGTATGACCCTACAAGGTCATCCAAGGTTGATGATTATTGTCTCATATGAAAGGGCATATGCAAACAGAGTGTGGTTCGAGTATTATGTCACCTGTCGGCTGGGGAGCCTGAGCGAATGTGAGTGACGACCAGCGGCCTGCAGATGCTGAGCTCTGAGTTGACGCCGCCCCGCAGTACGAAGCCAAACGACGAATAACTGGACCCGGCGTCGTCACGACTCAGCGAGATACGACTGCACCGGGCCACCGTCGGCGTCAGGTTCTGCACTGCCGTCACACACCGACACACATGATGCAACCAGGGGAACCCCAGCTGCTGGGAAAAAGTTTGGCGAGGGGGAAGGGGAAACGTATGGAAAAATGACAATTTAAATCACTTAAATTGACTCCGCACGCCAAAAAATAAGCAACCAGTAATGGTATTTAAAATCAACTAATGTACAAGATTTAGGAAAATTGATAAATCATTTACAATGTGATGAAGCAATTTTTTCATCTTTTGAAAATACCTGGAGCGCGAGACATAGACACGAGGCGTATGAACAAACAAAACAACTGTTTTTGGTAGTGTAAACGTCATTATAACAGATTTATTAACAAGCAGGCCCACCCACGCACATTATCAGGAGTCACCCCCACAGAATACACAAGCAACAATCTAACTGCATGTGCATTATCTGTTTTTTTTCCAGAGAACGTGTTCTAAATATCTGGAACAGTCTTCATGTCGATACTGACTTCTCGACACCTGTGTGCTTCATTCAGTTTAAACTTTCTGGAGTTTTGCCACATCAGCGGTTAGTTCTTGCATCATTTTAGGTTCGGCTTTTGTTCTTGGATTTTACAGTGCAACTTTTGTTGTTGCCTTACTGTCCAGTCCAACTGTCTAAATAAAAATAGCTACAAGTTTTATTACATGGTAAAATTACATACCTACGATGCTGCAATCTGCATGCTACTTTTATAGGCACACAAATTATTGCAAACAGTTCTATAAACGCAATCATGCATACTAATGCTTTTTTTACAAAAAAAAACAGACCTACACACTCTATTAGTTGTACTGTATTCAGAAATGAACTATTATTATTGTAAGTTGAAGCAAAAAAAATACGAACGTGGTTCAGGCTGTCCATATTTGAGCTCTAGACTGACAGTGGTATGTGGTTGAACGTTGAGTAGATTGATGACGTCACAGTGACGTAGACCTGACGTTGTCGCACCGTTCACTGACATTAGCACGTCACCCACCTCTATAGCATCGCTCCTGCATCACATCAGCAAGTAAGTGAAACATCAATGCTAGAGCACCCTGTACTAAGCTGCACACAAGCGTAACCAGCAGTTGGACTTGAAAGGTGGACCGAGACCCAAATGGTCAAAAATCAAGTCCAAAGCTCGAATTCAGTTATTTATTCATACATAGGCCTAACAGTAACGGTGACTGAAAGAACATGCTAATGTTTTACTAGCAGTTTGGATATGTTAAGAGTCATACCTCTCAGCTAGTCCGCCAGGTGTCAAGTTGGCTACGAACGGAGCGACTAGACTGTCGCTGCCACCTGCATATAACACAACCATTGGCGACATACTCTATAGCCACGACCGGACATAAACCCAGTTCAGCCTTGTTAGTGTTAGTAGGGCCCTCACATAATTATTCTGTTCAGGAAAAAAACAATACCGTAATGTCGTAAAGTTGAAATTTTGCAATATGGCATACAAACTACAATGCCCAAGCCTCCCCTTTAAGACAGAGAATATCGCACTGCACCACCTGCCAACAAGTATGCTTTTAAATGATGCATGTAAAAAGCCCCAAAACTGGCCAAAAAGCCATAATATGTAGCGCTGCTGCGCGGATGTCTTTGGCCTGTGGGGGCCCTTGTTTGGCCGAACATGTAAAACACACTTAAATCCGCCTAAGCCATCTTTGGTGACCGATGTACACTATTAACTCAGTCCATCTTTCTATAATGCGCAAACAGTTTGTTTTTCTGTCTGTTTGTCTGTCATACTCCTCTGGAGCCGTCTGTGTTGCACGGCCGCGGACCCCGACCGCGGCGTTTGAGTCCTTAGGCCTTAAATACGTGCCCCTTATCTTCCCCCACGGGCAGCCTGAAGGGGGGTTAAGTGGCTGTGGAACAGTAACAGAGTGGACCCGCCAGTAGGACGGGAACTTTGCTAGTACCGGTACTATAAATGCCAGCTGTTGAAATCTGTTGGGGGTTTACCATGGCGAGTGTGAAGTGCGGGCCTATAACGGAGGTCTGAGAGCAGAGCCCCCTGTGGATCAGGAGCGCCAAACTGCCTCTAAAGCAATGGTGCTGGTGGAAATCGAGAGTTCAGATCCAGGCAACCTCCGCTCCCAGTGGCCTCAGCAGAGTATTTCTGTAAACTCTAACAGCTATTCGGCAAACAGCTGTCAGAAATGCACTAAGACAACAATAAGCCTATATTATCATCAGTAGGACCTAAGATTGCTTCCTCCAATCACGAAGCTGGTGTAACTATCGTTTTAATGCTTGTCATTTCTATGACGTAACTTTTAATCAAAAATGCGACGAATAGGCTCCATATATGAATTTTTAATGATAAATCATGTGATTAATTTCCGCAGCTCTAATATTAACAATGCAAAGCGAGTCGACTCACCAGAAATGATAATGCCAAGATCCAGTTCAGTAGTGACGGAAAGTTTCACTACAGTTACATCGGTTGCCTCCTCTGTCAACATGAAAAACGTTACTTGATGGCTCTTTGTGACTTTTTAACTGTGTAGTCGTGCGTGACAAAGCAAACGGTGGTGTAAGCTATGCGATCTCAGCATGAATTACGTTAAACTAATGTCTGGACTCTGGACTTACAGATTTTATAGATGCAGACATCAAAGGTGTTCTGAGTAGGCCTACTGACCTCCAATGACGTAGAGCTAGTCTTCAAGATCAAGATCTTGGACTTGAAACGCATCAACGACGAAAAACCAAGTCTTGGTTCTGACAACAAAGTCTTGCTAGCATTATTACTATTCAATATTTTGGTAGCAGTTAATCGTAGAGTCAAATAATAATAGGATAATGTATTGATGTTATTACAATTACCAATGACCAGCATCGAGTGGGATGCATTGCCATTGTATTTAAATCGAACATTTTTTGACGAAAAGTTTTGATCTCAAGAAAAAGTCTTGGTCCTGGTCTTAGGAATAACGTCTGGTTTACAGCACGGCTGACCTCTGGGGCCGGGCAGGCTGCGAGTCTTCTGACCATTGCTGAACGTGGCGGCGGCGTGGTCTATGTCAATGTCATCATCATCATCATCATCGACATCATCACGGGATGCTGGGGGTGTCTGCTGCGACGGCGGCTCAGTCGTCAGCACTGCATCATCAGTACCTGAGCAATCACAATCAGCATCATTAATTCATCATTATTACACTATTGCAACCATAAGGCCCACGTGCCGGTGCTGATCTGTCCTTACAGCCCTCATCCAGACACCAGCTTACACTGCGAGACCACGGATAATGCATCGCGCGGTGTACCTGTTTACGTTCCAGCTTTTGCTGATACTCCTTAAGTCTACCCACAGAGGGATGGCCAAGCTGAGTTGAGTTCACTGGGCAGCAAAATAATAGCCTTAGCCTATCTCACACTGCAAGAGTCTGGACCGTGCAATTGTTCCCTGCAGTGGCTTGCGTCTACGATGAACTAAAAAGAACGCGGGAACTAAAACAAGAAATCTGAGCTAATGCTCATAAGACGCGCGAGAGCCTACACCAGTTCCTGTTCACAGGTAATCTTGGTCTATCTCCATCCATTTCGTCGCAATTCACTCTTCTGCAGCCAAGAATCGCCACAAATCACTTAAAATCAATATTTTAGGGTTCAACGTCATTCAAGGTCGTCGATGTTGACATTCTAAAAAAGCTCGTTGCCAGTGCTTGTTATGATAAGCAACATGTCTGCATGTGCCTATCTGCAACCATTTTCACGCTAGACAAGACAACAGATGATAAATAACCACTTTTAGAAGGGTACCCCTGTTTGACACCCACGTGCGCAAGCCTCTTTGAATCTAGAGTCCTGACGTAGACTGCTAAAATCTACATTCAATGCTCAAAATTTCGTATGCAGGTTGTCTTGGTCTATCTCCAGCATTTCGGCGCAATTCACTCTTGAAATGCGTGTCGCAGCCCAAAATCGCGAAAAATTCACTGAAACCCCCTATTTTGGGGGTTCAAGGTCATTCAAGGTCATCGATGTTGACATTTCTAAGAAGCTCGTTTCCAGTGCCTGTTATGATAAGCAGCATGTCTGTGTTTACCTGCAACCATTTTCATGTTAGACGAGCCAATAGCGGTAAAATGACGTCTTTTAGGAGGGGTGCCCCTCTTTCGCCCCCTCGTTAGTGGGGACCCCTTTCACCCACTGTCATAAAATTTTGACACGAAATACGACAGACACTAAGCTATCACATGGTAAAAACCACAAGTCTCTACCTTAACTGGTCTTGAAACAATACCGGGTTGTGCCAGACAGACGGAAAGACAGACGTACAGAATTACCATAGCTAACACGTGCACGTAAAAAGAGAGAAAGAGAGAAAACGAACAAACATAAAATAAGACGGGAAGAAAGTGACGCCTCTTCCAACTTTCCAGAACTCGGTTGTTCTGGTCATCTTCAGTGTCAGGTGTCAAATCAATCCTGGGTCAGGGAGACGTCTTCCCCCTATTTGGATATGTGTTGTTGGATAGCTAAGGCAGCCACGACGAATGTGCCAATCCTTTCCATGGGATTCGAAAGGAGTTCTCGTTTGCGTGCACATTCCACCACGGAAAAGTGTTTTTATGATGCTAAAATGTACCAAATTCATTTTTGGGGGACTTCCTCCCGGACCCCTTGGCTAGGGGAGCTTACGATGCTCTCCAGACCTCCTAGTCGGCTAGCGATGGTATACCCACTCCCCAACTCCACCCTCACCCCACAGGACGTCTGCGGCGTGCGTCTCGTTCGACATACGGGCTGACGAGCGATCGACGCGCCACTGTTGAGTCGAATCATCGAGCTGTGTCAAGTTCACGTACTCGGCGCAACGTCAATCACTCGAGGTGATCGTTCAGAACACAATAATAGCAACACTTCAACTCAATCCCGTCAACTGGAACGACAGCTGACTGAAATGTCAAACGTCAGAAACGAATGGGCGAAGGTTGCTTTCGACAGTCGCTTACACTTGTAGCCCTATAGTTAGTTTAATCATCGGTATATTATTTAACTGCTGCAATTTGGTCACTGCCTGGTGCGCTTGCACCCTGACTGACTGGCCGCTACCGTGCAATCATAATATAGCCTGCTGTCTTCTCAGTAGGTATTTATTGGGTCGATAAGTTAACGGAGAGCGCGCATGACTGAGTGGTTGACTTACTGATCGACATGTGCATCTGTCAGCTGCCGAGAAATGCACTCACTTGACGACCAACGACCGTTAACTGCAGTAAACAATCTCCAGCCTCCCCACAGCCTGGACGCAAATACTGCAGTCTCCTCCAGTAATGAGCTTCGCATGATCAGTGGAGTAGCCGCAAGGACGAGGGGCAGCAACGCCATAATTCCCTTTAAAATATATAATTCGGCGCAAAAAAAATCACCCATTTGGGGGAATTTAGCGACAATCCGTTGCGCATTATGTGGATTATTAATATTACAATAAAGCAACTGGAGACAGTCACCGTCGACTTTGCGGTTTATCACAGAGCAGAACGTGGCGCTACAAACTAGCAGAGAACTTGCATTTTTCCGTTGCATAAAAAATGATAATTAGCCTACACGTATCTGCATAAAACAAATGGTTTTTATTGCAGTTCCGTTGTATTTAATCTCACGTGCGCGAACCCCAATGCCCCATATTAACTCAGCCAAATGGAGGAGTTAGTTCACAGCAGCACTGTCGAATAACGAGTGTCGACGCGTTAGACAGAAAACATTATCAAACCGATCAACGGTTACGTACTATGCCCCTACTTTCACGGAATTGGCACAGCACCAGCGCCGATCAGTCGACCGTGGGAGCCTGGGAGGCCCGGGCAATGGCACGCGCCAGCTAGTGGCGCCCCCAACTGAGTGCGAATGTGGTAAGCCGCAATTGGTGCCCGCCTAGAACACACCCAAGGTCGCTCGGCGACTCCACTCTCTCCATGTACCCATCTAGAGTAATTTCCGTTAACGAAAACGAAAACATTCACAACGAAAATGATATATCCTTGGATATCCATATCCACGGCAAGCCTGGTTACACATGACAGAGACTACGCGCATTTTAACCAAACTTAACACAAAACGAGAAATTGCAAAAAAAACAGAAACGAAAAGGAAAAAATTAACAAAATCAAAACGAAACCAAAACTGAATGATATCTACAACAAAAACCACATAATCGAACTGAACTAAAATCACACTGTCGCAGCCTCCGAGTCCAAGACTGGCGAGCGCGGGATGGGTTGCGCAAGGAAACACAACACGCTGCATGACCAGTCAGCACTCACTCACTGTATAGACCTATAGGCCTATCTGGAGGCCAAGCATCTTATGCACGGCGCCGTGCCCTCTATTAAGATAGCATAGCTCACGGGCCGGCCTATACACGCAGCGTGCTAAATTGCAGTCGACTTTAGCATTTCCAGACGCCTTATCACACACCCGCCAGCTAGGATTAGAAACGTGTGGCAATTACTCCTACAGTACTTATGCTTTCCACACATACATTTTATTAGTTTTTTTTCAGATGATGCGCTAGGTAAAACTCGCAGTCAGTTTAACATGCAGTGAAAATCATTCATGACGTTGTATGGCCATGTCATATACAAGACTCTCAACACGGTGACGCGTCGGGTCAGCTCATCCAGTGTCGACATATTATCCGGTTTATCCCGCCGTCCGCCGAGAGCTGCGCAACCAAAAGCCTCTGATCTGAACAAAACTAGAAATTTGGGGCAAAGCCCAACGTGAGTCCGCCCGGCGCCCTAAGTCCGACTGGGGGAAATTAGGAGGGGGGGTAAAATTTCCCCAGCATCAAAGTCACGTGGCCCGAACTCAAAAGCATTGGTATACGCCGAACGCGCATTGTCGACTTAGGGTAGGTCAACATGAACGCTTATAACTTTGTTCGTTGTGGACCGAATTCCACAAAATTTTTTTGTTCAACGCCCAAAATATCGAATGAGTCAACACTGTTTAGATTTTGTCGTTATCTTCATCGTTTCCAGAGATATTTGCGCTCAAACTCGAAAGTTGTCGTAAAACGTACTAAATTTTGGACGTTTTTTGTTCTCCCAAATTTTAAGGGGGGCGGTGCCCCCAAATTTCGTACTTGCGTTAACACCGCAACCTAGAGTCGCGTCAAGTGCCGAAGTTTTGTCGGGCTACACCCCCTAACTCCGAAGTTATAAGCGCTCCTTTATTGCATTTTAAGGCAATTTTTGACTCCCCTTTGAAAAAAGTTGTAAGGGGAACCCCCGCCCCCGATGGGTGGTGCGCTAGTAAGACTTGGTCATTCTCTAGCGTGCGTAAAAATTTGGGGGCGCAGCACCCCCTAGGGGCCGAAATATGGCCTTCCGAAAAATTTGATTTTGGTGGGTAAACATTAGCCGCATAATCTCTGATGTTAGTGGACTGAAGTTCACACAATTTTTTTT
>Ga0056128_1007245_pt1 | contig 14001 bp, 11 predicted proteins | sample WorMetLIZISLAND2_FD_71113 | JGI IMG/M metagenome (GOLD analysis project Ga0056128, IMG submission 71113) | Marine gutless worms symbiont microbial communities from Max Planck institute for Marine Microbiology, Germany - Olavius geniculatus... ... | reverse complement strand
ATTAATTTCAAATTTTTTAACCCCCAAAAGGCACATCCTTGCGCGAGACCGCGTCGTTTGAGCCATCGCGCGCAAAAATCCGCCGAAGGGTCTGACCTGTAGGTGAGTTGACTAAAAAAAGATATATAGCTACAAAAAATTCTGCGTATATTTCACCCATTTGCCGGGAAGCCCCTCTTGGAGGAATTTATATGAAATTTTGCGTGAGGGGTCATCTCGCCGACATAATCAACGGTGCCAAATTTTATCTCAATCTGATCAGGGGTTTTGATTCTGTGGGGGGTCGAATATTTGGCTTTCCCATAAGAAAGAGAAGTCGCCGTTAACACAGGGCTTGAACTACCGTTCAGCCTGTGATTAACGCGTATTTTACCGGTAACACTAGCTTATCGTTAGCGAAAAAATATATTTTTATTTTACCTGTAAGTTATCCACAACTCACAACACTATTTTGCAGGGGTCCGATGACACGTTGTGTTGCAGGATGGCTGATCTTTTCTCTGACCCCCAAGAAAAAAATTTAGGGTTGAACCCCCAACTAAAACTTGCAATTGCCTACTTATGATTCACCAGGGGACAGTATCGAGTAAAGATTTCGCGTTTTACCGAATTATTTCAGGTTAAGTTAATCTATAGCGGCAGAATAAGTTACGGTTGGTTATAGAAATTTTACCCGAATGCGTTACGACATTCGGCCATGTCTAAACGCAGCGTGCGTGTCTGTGTGCCGTCGCTATCTTCCGGTAACCATTGACTATAGTCCAATCACCATAAACTCGTCCAATACGCGGCCGAACGACCTTGCGTTACGACGGACCAAGCCCTGTCTGCGGCACGTCTGATGTTTAGTAGCATCACCCCGCCTGTAGGCCTACTACGGTGGTGCTGTTCTTGTCGAATCGCCTCCAATCGCTGGGATAAGTCCGTCTGATCTTTTGCACAAAGACCGATCGCAGGTCAGCGCATAGGAGGCACGGATCAGCAAGTTGTCTCTGCGGTATTTTTATGATTATAATCCATTCCAGTCTTCTCTTAATTCCTGCTCCAAACAAGAGGCGTTCTTATGACGTCGTGCATGTTTCAGACCACATGATACCGACCTAGGCTTAGTTGTGTGTGTGGGGGGCTGCAACTTGCGAGAAGTTTGACGGTACATGATACAGAACGACAAAAATGAAAATGAAATAAATGAACTGAACTAAAAATGAAATGAAAGCCCTGTTTCAGTTTAGTTCGTCTTAATTCATTTCGTTTCTGTCGCTTAATTTGAGCACATATTTAGGACCTGACAGTAAAGTCTAAAAAGCGCCATGCATATGAATTTCTTGTTACGTTCTGGAAAAGAAGCGTCCGAAGTGAAAAGTTTCAGGTTCCGGAAAGCGTAATAATATCGACGACAACAATATAATAACATATACTATTAATTCGTATAGCGCCATGATATTGTCATGTAGCCATAGGCGCTAACCGATTTCCAAGTTACAGTCAGCAAATGTGAACAGATATTTAAATACAGCCAGACAGTCACTGAAAATAGGGTTACCGATGTACAGGGCCGGATTTAGCTGGTGGGAGGCCTGGGCCCAGCGGCGTATTTTGGATTTCAGAAAGGGATTGGCTATCGAATTACAGGGTTTTAAAAATTGAGGGGTTTGGTAGGAGACCCCCTGTTGGTGGGAAGCCGGGGGCCCGGGGCCCCCGGGCCCCCCTAAATCCGGCCCTGCCGATGTATATTATAATTTTATTGAATATGATCTCTAGCATAGCGCTACGCAAATGCCGTTTCTGTGTTTGTGTTTATTGCTAAGATTTTGCTGTTTTCTCCAAGAACTCAATCGCCTTCTCGGCTCTTTGCCCCTTGCAGTCGCCGCCCGCCCGCACGACCATAATATCTCACCACTACTTCCCACTGCACGGAGAGCGTCGCTCACTGATCATCACATCGGAGGAACGAGACACACTGCCATGGATGTGACACACTGAGGTTTCGGGTTTCTGCAACCGTGCTACGTCGACATTCATGGCTGCTTCAGTTCGGGGGCTAGACTATACGTACAATCGAATAAGAAAACAACGTGGATGCGCAATGACTGTGCACGACTTCAACGTCTTGTCCAATGCGTCCCGTATGGTATTTCTCACTCTGTTTTTCATGCAGGAGAATATCAAGTTCAAACGATCGGCTTCTTGCAAAGTTCGGCAGATGAACCGGGTACAGTTTGGAAGTGAGTGTTCACGGCCGTAACTACATTGAGGCATGCACGAGTCGTTACTTGCCTCCTCGTTCTCAGATCGCTTGCAAAATTGTATCACAAAACAAGAGTTATAGCTTAGTGAATTTTAAAAGTTTATCCCCACCGGAAGCATTACTTTTTAGTTAGCAATAAACCCCTAAAACCAGTTAGCCGTGAATTTCACGGCCGGGTGTACTGGAAAATTCGTCGCACTGGAAAGTTACTCCCACACGCTGCTGTACGGGTTAAGATTAAGGATAGGGTTAAATTTAGGGTTAGGGTTAGAGTTAGGAGTAGGTTTAAGATTATGGTTAGGATTAGGGCTAGAGTTAAAGTTAGGGTTAGGGTTAGCGTTAGCGTTAGTTACATTATGACAATATGGTGGTGGGAAGAATTTTCCAGGTGCGACAAATTTTCCACGACACCGGCTTAGCATTTTCGCAGCTAAAGTCTCGGCTTAGTTGCGATTTTCGCGTCGGCGACGGTTTAGTAAAATTTTGGCGACTGGTGGCTGGCTAAGTTGGCGGCTTAGTCGAAGTTTGGTTGGCAAGCAAATAGGCTACAGACAATTAGTTAAGCATAGCAGTTTTTATCTACCCAAGTAAATCTTTTAGTATAAGATTTGAAGGTGCAATGTTAGGCTTGCGTTTTGCGTTGTACTTGCCATTTGTTACCAGATTGCAAACAAAATTACGATTGCGGTAGCCGGATAGAGATGAACACGGAATCCTTCAAGGTCAAAGCATGTGTATCACGAAACAAGAATTTTTAGCTGAGTGAATTTTGAAAGCTTCTCAGCTTCTGGGGGCTTTGCCTTTAGACCCTCCGCTGGGACTCTGCCCCTGGACCCCGCTGGGGGACTCTGTCCCCCAGACTTTCTGTACTGCATCCTCGTTTTTCACATTCTGGCCCGGTGTTCCTTTTCCGATAGGAGTGGGGTCTGGGAGGGGGTGTGCCCTTATCCCAGAAAATTTTTTAAAGTTTTGTACTGCAATAGGCCAACTGCATGCATTTCCCGATGATTTCCGTGCCAAATTTTTACTTGCTGGTATTAATAGTAATGCGTCCGTATTTTTACTCGCAGCCGAAGTTTGTTTTTAAGCTTTAACGTGTGGGTTGCGGAGTTAAAATGCGATTAGGTACATTCGGGCGATCGCCCGAGCTGTCGCGGTGTCGGTATTACGGCTTAGCGGTCGGGTCGTATACGTAGCACGCGATTTGTACGATCAGACTAAATTGTCGTCGTTCCGTAACCGAACGCGATGAATTGGCTGCGAGCAACCTTCGACCCAGCCAGTCATCTGTTTCCTGTGTTCCTGGCACTCTAGCCGCCTCCGCAGCTCTGTAACTAACGACCAATGCATCCCTATGCCGTGTCTAACCGCCGATGATGTTAGACAACTTTTATTTTATGCAACCCCGAAATGTCTCCGAAAACGCGTCGCCGCTACCAATACACTAATCAGCTGTATTTAACTACATCAAATTGTAATCTACAAACGATGTGCTACCAGATGCTGTAGAATAACACATAAACAAAAACTGTGGTTAGGAAGTTATATTCAAATTCGACAAATTATACGTTTGTGTTACTGTTGACGTTTACGCATCCGCCGTTACCTTTTTCGAAACGAGAAGCGGACATTTTTGTTTGAAACGTGCACAATAACAAAAGCTTTATAATTTGATGAATTTATGACAGCAAACGTCGGGTTTACCAACAGCAATCTGGCCGTAGTTTTATTTTATCTGCTTCCTGCAAACCGCGGGCCCAATTAGTGTTTACTGACGCGAGCAATGGATAGCCGCATAGTGCGCTGTGGTATCATTAGCTCATGCCAATCAGCTGCCAGTTCCCAGACTGTAAAGCGCTTCTGGTCACGTGTCTGACTCAAGTAAGCAGCGCAACTACTTTAGCTTTTTATCCGTGAACAAATGTACACAGCTATATTGTAATAAAAACAATCCGATCTGTGTCATAATGCATACGCTACTTTTTTAGTGTATATAGGCTTACTGTTCGAAATTTCGGATAGCGATACATTTTTATGCACCATTTTTTTCTGGAGAACGAGCGCTATCAGCAAATGAAAGACGACCACAAAATACAGACGGATTAATGTCTGTTGTAAGTCGATCATTGCACTAAGGAGTATACGGTAATACTCGTGCTTATTGAGAGTATTCTCAACGTACACTCAAGACTGAGTCGAGTAAATATTTGCCGAATGCGCGTTTAGCGCCCGAATGCGCGCTTGTTGACAACCTGTCAATTCTCTCTGACGTGCACACTCAAATATTTTATTGACTGCAAGCATAAACGGCACAAAAGTTAAACAAAGTATGGAGAGTTTCTTTTGCTTTTTATGCAAGAAGTATGGTTTTCATCAGACACCCCAAATTTGGCCTCAATTATACGTACATGTAAAGGTCCTCGATAAGTGCGAGATACGCTTGGGAGACACGAGGGATTTCTTTTTCTATTGCACATTGCATGTTTTATCTGTGTTGCAGACTGTTTATTTTGTATATGCCTGTTTACTGTACTTAGTTGATTTTTGAGTAAATAAAAATGGGGCCGATTATTGCAGACCGGACCATACTATTACAATGGGGAGAGCTTTGATTTCATTTTCGGGCCACAAAGGAGCTCTATATTAATCCACAAAGTTATGCAGTCTGGAGAACGCTGTTAGCTTTCCCATTTGGATCTAAAACAAAGCCTCGGCAGCAAGTAGGTAACGATTATTGTAAACATACTGTCTTTTGGCTTTGAATCGCGTGTGCAGTGTCATGATTTTCATTAACGATACTATGGCAAAACGCAGTGCTGCGTTTTGGCTTGGCTTCTGTGTAAATATTCATTAACTGAAACACGGCTATTGCAGTACTGCTTTTTGGCGTGGTTTTCGGAACAAAATTCGGGAGTTACTGTGTTTTGGCACATACGGCCCGACGTTATTAAATGAGCAGATGGCTGTCAAACTTGGCGTGCTGATGCAGGACCAACGACTGATACCAAAAATTATTAAAAGTCATTTGTACAGCAGAAATGCACTTAATGCATTTTGAGCTCAAATATCGCATTTGGCGATTACCATTTTGGCTATTTTTACGCAGCATTTACTGATTGCAGTTGATGGTAAAGAGGTTTGATCGAACCCATAGAACTCCCGTTGCCCTTGGCTATGGTGCTGCAAAAGCGGCGTGCATACCGCCAGTCGCTGAATCTTTACGAGTGTTGAATGCCCTTGCACGTCGAATAACTCGTCTTCCGTCGTCGTTTGTCGTTGATGTGGGTATCACGGCGACAGTCGTTTAGCTAGCGATCAGCGACGACCGAGCAACGCAAAGTGGATATCGCACGTCCTACTGTATAGTGTTTGTTGTTTGCTCGACTGTCGTGTCCGTCAAAACTTGATTGCGGCGGTGGGGGTCACTTCACTCCGTGACGAGGTCGTGGGAACCAGGACATTGTTACCCTTAATCCCCTGTCCGTGCTCCCTTACTGCCATGTTTGCTTTGTAATGATACCAAAACGACTACAAGAAAAAAAAACTGCACACTGCACTTAGTGCTTTATCCCGATGCTAGGATGCTATTTCGCAGAGAAGTTACTCAGTTAGTTTATATAAAAGGCGGTATAGATGCTTGAATCATTCTTCAGTGAGCGTGTCATTGACATGTGCGTTAATTAATTTGTGCATAATATGCTGCGTTCGGACAATAGCGTCATAATCATTGTGATGAGATTTTTTATACAGTTCGACGAATATGTCAAATTGTGCCAATTTGCTGATGTTACCCCACATAGTAACATTTCTTGTAAGCTTATAAGACATCGCGTCAACCTGAAATTTATTTCAGCTTGTATGTAGGCCTAACTGTATGTACTTTTCTTAAGCTACTGACCGTATGATGTTTGTTTTTATCGTTTTTAATAGTCTGCAGTTCTTTGCGAAATAAACTCATATATTAATACTTGGAACAGGTTACCAAGCCATATTGATTTTAGTTTGTTATCGCGCTTTAAGCGAAGTGTCAAGCGTTTGAATTTTGATGGTCTTAGACTTTAGATTTTAATGTCATTTTAATGTGTTAATGTATTTCAGTTATGTTTATTCACCTCAGTTAGCTTGGTAGTTTAGTTAGATTTCCTTAATTTGCTATACTTAGTGTGTCAGTTATCTGTGGGCCACTGTTAGTGCACTACTGTGCTTTGTGTGTCCGGTTCTGCTGTCACATGTTGTACTGTGATGTGTGTCTTGCTTTATTATGAACAAATAAATGGAGATGTAGGATTTTTTTTGCCCAAATCGATGCAGTTTTCGAAAAGAAAATGCTTCTTCGGACTTCTAGTGAAAGCATCTTTTTTGCTGAGAGGTGTTTTATTTTGTTTTTGGAAACTGAATCGAAGTAACTTCGCCGCTTTGGTTTCACGGACGCGCACGAGTTTTTTTATCAAGCCAAATGCGTCTTTTCTTAAAGGTCCAATACATCTGCACAGGTTTTGTGGATCGTGACCTTCTCTGGCTATCTGACTATTATCGCTCATAGAGAAAGTTATGCAAATTTGAACATATTCTCCGCAGGTACTACAGGCGTTTAATTACAGTTTTCGCGACTGCCAAGCGAGCTATATACTGTATAAATCGACAGATTGCCCTGCACACAGACAGGGAGAGAGCAGCTGAAGCCACCTGCCCTTCGAACGCTCGCAAAAGTCACTCTGTGTTCGTCTCTCGGCATCTGAAAGCTTCACGAAATATTGCGGTCACTGCACGGTTGCTTGGGTCAGCCTTCAGCGTTTGATGTTCACCAGCTCAGTCGCAGTATTTCTCGCGGATTTCGCGCGACGGGGCGCTGCGCTCCTGTACGGGCGCGGTCGGTTTCTTGGGCTGCTGACGCGACATTGTTGCGCGTAATTGCCGATCGCTGCATAGCAGCACCCAGTCGAGCGTGTTCAATATTCTCAGCGCAGCTGTCCGGCAGTAAATTCAACGGTAACCGCTAATCAACACGTGGTTCAAAAGATGACGATGCCCGCTGAGCTCTGACACTGCGCCAAGACGACACCGATCTTATTTGTTTCCTTTCAGCATTCACGCTTGGAAATAAAATAGGTGACATAATTACATAGCGATGTGAAAACAGTTGATGTGTTGGAATATTTTTGTAGACCTATTTTGACATTTGAAATTGGATCACTTAGACATACGGGCAGGTGTTAAGCATAGCAGAATGGAGGAAAAGAAACTACGTTGAACCATGAACTGCAAATGAAAGATGCAATTTTTCAAACGGTCAAACCCGCAGTTACAGAACGGCGATTTGGCTTTGCTGTAACATCGATTGAGACACCGGTTTCAAAGTTGCTGTAGCCTATAGGCCTGCGTCTAGCCGGGTTACTAGCGAATTGTGATAGAGTTACGACATAAGCGTTGTTTTGTTGGAACTGATTGGGGATATGTTGTTTGGTGTCGAAATTAAAATTAACGTAACCTGCGTGTTAAAAATGGTCAAAATTATCGAATCGCGGATGAATACGTAGTGATCATTTTACTGGCGTATTGGAATGAAACTTCACACGGAGAGAAGCAACGGTATCCTATCCTAGCATCCTTGTCATTATTTTGTTTCATCATCATTTTCCGCATCATCATCATCATCAACGGACACGTACGCGTCCCGTCATGTCAACTCCTATCTGACGTCTCTCTCTCTCTGTCTTTTTCTTTTCACACATTTCTTCGTGTTTCCTACAGCTTCCGCCTCGCTTCTGCTGTGTCTCCAGTCTCTGGCGGTGGTCACGTCGTCGTCGCCGCCCTTGCGGGGCCCGTGGGACCTCGCGCGACGACCGCGCCGCTTCAACGTCAACAGTAGTGGCGTGCAAATTCACTAATGACGGACAGGAGGTAGGCCGGGTGCGCCCAGTCCCGGCTCATCAAACTTGCACGAGACGTAGCGACGCACCGGCGTACCGTACGCTATACGCTACTAGGAGGCGGATATCGTACGATAGACTACGTCGACTCGAGTCGCTGTCCCTGCATGATAAAGTCAGCTATAGTCCCTGATGATGTCGTGTGTATCCGGACTGCAGACAGCGACCTGCAAGAACAGATGGCCGCGGGCCCGGCTGTAACGGACTCCTGCAGCAGTCCTGCTACGATGAAAATTATCAGAAAAAAATCAAACGAAACTTGTATCGTAGCTTGTGCGACCTGTATGGGTCTGTGTGTTACGGCACTCCTCTTGTTCTATGTTGGTGGAAGAGAGGTGCGACACTTTCACGCAAAGTCAGAGACTTTTGTCTCTATTGTATCTGTACCCTCAATCACCAATTTCTCGACATCCATGCACTTTGCACTGCCTCTGTACCACGTCATCTTTACCCATTGCCAGGACTCAGGGCTCTCCAACCTGATGAAGTTTTACCACTGCAGGCAATCCGCTAGTTCTGAACCCTAAAACGAACAAGTGGAGAAAAACCAAATCTGGTTTGTTCGTCCCGCAGCGCATGCACGTTGAAGTAATCGTTGTGATTTTCAGTTTTAAATGTCAAAGTTCACAAATACCGGACGTCAAAAACATCCAAAAACGACGCGTATCTAATTGGCTCAGACACGTCGAGCAGCTCCTGCGTCGAATGAAAAAGAAACTCAACCACTGATGGGCCTAATTTACAGCCGGCGTCCAAAACTTTTGACATCTGTCGGACGGCGGCATACATGTCGGCAATGGGCGTCTACATTTTTGCTGCTTGTATATGAGACCCGTTGTCAGAGTTCAAGAAATGCTTCGAGTATTTGCTGTGTCTAGAAAACACACACACACACACACACACTGGAGATTAATGTGCCGCGTTGCGTTAATCTGGATAATGGCAGCCGCTGCTCTCGATAATTACGGACCGAAAAAACTCGAAGAATCGAGCGAGAAGAAGAAGAAGAAGAATATGATTTATAGATCATCATTGCGCGGACACCGGCGTACGTGAAGGTGGCGACACTATCCGTCAATTTATCGTGTTAATTGCGAGAGTGACCGGCGCGCAAACGTAACGAATGGCATCCTTATCGAATTACCGACTCGCGCCAAGAACTGTTAATGACAGTCGCCACTCGCCGGTCGGTGCGCGCGCGGTAAGGGTAGTACGCACGACGGTGCGGCGGTGGTCGGTCGTCGCGTTGGTTTTCGTGGCTGTCGTCGCGGCTTTCCATCACGACCGGGCGGTAGAAGTAACGAACGGGTATAGGACGTGTCGACGTTACAAGTGATTTACACGACGCAGTTCACACCTCGGCCGCCAGGCGTCGCCACGCGGCTACGCTGGCTCGTAATTAAGACTCCTCGCGCCCACCCACCCAGCCACGAGATCTCATCGCCGATAGTGCTCCAGCGCCGACGCCGCAAACGACTTTCGGCCGCTCTTCCAGAAGTTACGCTCGCAGCAATACTTCACTATAGCAAAAATGAAACAAGTCGAAACTAACTGCGAGAAACGACCTAGCTTTCACTGAAACTGAAGAAATTTTACGTTAAGCAGACAGTGCCAGCTTTCTATCTTGCTTTTCCGATCGTTTCTACTAGAGCGCCTCTGAGAACTTGGAATGACTGATTAAAACTCCGCGTGCATAAGCAGTAGCCTATGGATTATGGAAGTGTTGTGGTAGAAAAATGTTATTAACAATAAATTTTTAACAAGAAGCCCAGCTATCGCTAGGGTAGCTGACCGTACTGGTTGTCGGTGACCTTGAAGGTCATCCAAGGTCGATGATTTTCATCTTATCTGAGGGCGTATGCCACTTTCTATTTCTATCTCCCACTGTTTCCGATATATGGCCACTTATTGCTTGAAAGATGTCACTTCTCGGAAGCATTCTTTTCCGAACAATTATGCGACGGAGTCGCGTAGACACTACAGTGACATCTGGCGAACAGCCGAGAGCTTATGGCAATACTGCTGATTATAACAGTTACGTGATGTAGGAAAACAAAGTTTGTGTAATCATGACATTTGTGTAATCATGTCTATAAATATTAAACAGAAATTTAAAAACCGTCGACGACTATGTTAAATGTATATATTGACAGGCATTAGGGGGCATGTGTGGCGTTGATTTCTAACTACCGTGTCTTACGCGGACCGACACAAAACGTAGAATGACAAAATCGCGCTAGGCCTATACACTGCATGTAGTGTAGCCTACAGCATTAACCCGTCGCTATCCTTGGTCAGATATTTCGCAATTTTGTCCTGGCACTATTTTGATGTCATAAAACTAGATGTCTGAGGATTATTGTACGAGGGCTCTAGTCCTATATGATCTGTTTTTGCCGAAGTGCTCGTTTAGTTCAATTTTACCTTGAAAAGATCGTTCCGACAAAACAACGCGTACAGGACCGCACCCGGCGATTATGCGACATTAGTGTTACCCCGCCTGAGGCACGAAGTGACGTTAGTGTTACCGGGGGTCCCTCTGTCCGTCTGTCCGTCACGACCCTGTACCATTCCAAGACCAGGTGAGATAGAGATTTTGGGCTTTCATCTGCGTTCCAGCTCATCAACGGCGGTCGTTGTTCCAGTGACTCGTTGCAGCACGATCGGCGATCGCGCTTTCCCGGTTGCTGCTGCCCGTGCATGGAACAGTCTACCATCGTTTGTCACGTTATCGTCATCACTGTCGACTTTTGAGCGTCATTTGAAGACGCACTTGTTCGCAACATCCTACTAGTGACGCTCATTCTAGTTCTCCTATTTTTCTGTCTGCTGAACATGTCGACTCTTAGTGTAATTATGTTACGTGTCCTTGAAGTCAACTTAGACTAAATGCCACGGTAATAATTTTCGTGCATAATAATAATAATAATAATAATAATCCTGTGATAGCCTATTGTTTCAGGTTTTTCGTGACAAAATTTCATCCACCTGGGTTAAGGGGATCCCCTCGAACGAGAGGGCGAAAGAGGGGCACCCCCGTTAAAAAGCGTTATTTTAGCGCTTATATAGGCTCAGCTAACGTGAAAATGTCTTAGAAATGTCAACATCGATGACCTTGAATGACCTTGAGCCCCCCCCCAAAAAAATAGCGGGTTTTAGTGATTTTTTTGGCGATTTCGGTCTGCAACACGCATTTCAAGAATGAATTGCGCCAAAATGGCTGGAGATAGATCAAAACAACCTGCGTATGAAATTTTTAGCATTGAATGTAGATTTTAGCAGTCCAAGTCCGAAACCTCTACGTTCAAGGAGGGTTGCGCAAGCGGGTATCAAAGAGGGGTATCCTTCTAAAAGTGGTTATTTATCCGTTGTCGGCTTGTCTATAGCGTGAAAATAGTTGCAGATATGCACAGACATGCTGCTTATCATAACAAGCATTAGCTACGAGCTTCTTAGAAATGTCAACCTCGATGACCTTAAATGACCGTAAACCCTAAAAATATTGATTTTTAATGATTTTTTGGCGATTTGGGCTGCAAAAAAGTGAATTGCGAAGAAATGGATAGAGATAGATCAAGATTACTTGCAAACAGGAACTGTTATAGGCTCTCGCGCATCTCATGAGCATTAGCTCAGATTTCTTGTTAACCACCGCAGCGTGCGACGTCATCTGGAGACTGGAAGACGGTTGTAAACACAAACTCATCGCGCGATTTTCTCGACAGTAGGGTGCCGAGGCGCTGTAGAACTTCCCAGCAGTCGAAGGATTTGTGCCGGTAATATCTGATATTGCAACGAGCGGTGGACTTTAAATCCTTCGCAGTTCACGCCAAACTATACGAGCACTGTTAGTACTATAACGGTATCGTAAAACGCCGTCATCACACGAGGCGCGTGCAAAACGCAGGTTAAGTCTGCGGTCAAGCCGTCTTATTATCGGCACTAATAGCGTTGTCATCCACGGCTCGCCTATCTGTCTCGCCCCAGTCTCAACTCGCCCTCATCTCCCGGCCCGCCCTTGCTCCCCGTCTCCGCAGTCAGTCAGACGGGTATGATTTATTAATCGGCGTGGACGTCGGGTGATATTTCAGCGTTTGCGCGGCGAATTAGTGTCGTTGCGAACACGTGATCCGCTGCCCGGATGCCGATTGGATGCGGTTTGGCGCCGGCGCGCGGCATGTTCGCAATAACCAACCGGTTCAGACCGTATCGCACTCGAGGATCATACAATGGTGAAGGACTAAAAGAATTTATAACGTCAGACATCACATCATGTCACTCTGACATACTTTTTCTCACTGGACGAATAGCAGAATGATCACTGCAGTAACGTTGTCAGTTTTTGCGCCATTTCTGCGGTGTAGAAGAAAGAAATACTCAACAATCATTTAATGTGCTCAGTTAGGCCTACTGCACAAAGTATGGGAAATTGGGACCATGCAGCATTATAGTACGTGGTTGGTTGGCGTATCCAAGCCGGTCGGGTTGGGTATTGCGGCTGTATCGTGTCGTGCGTATTGGTGACGTGTGATTGATCGGGTTGCTACACGCAGGATGACCAATAGTGCTGTGCTGCTGTTCGACGACACAATTAGTTGCCGACGACGTCCGCTTGTCCCTTTTTGTTTGTCCGTCTGTCCGTCTGTCTGTCTCCGCGGACCGCTGCGTTGATGAATTAAAGCTGACCTCTTCTACATGACCGTGACGAACAGTTGGTCTGATGTCGCGGTGGAAAAAAACTTGCCAATTTGTGGCTAGGTAGACCTACGTCGTGATTGGCTACGAAAACTCTACAAGAGCACTCTAGTGTCACGAGTTACTGGAACCGTTAAGGCTATACATAATACACAAACTATAGTCTAAAGTTTTAGCGCCTGCATTTAACCATTTAGGCCTAACGATATACGCACGGTCCTAAAAGAATGGAGGTTCAGCCATTCAATATACATGTATCTGCAAAACTACATCTATCGCACATCCCACTGTCTTGCGTGTATAGTGGAACAGTTACGAACGCTTCATCGCTTGCGAGTTGCGACATCTTTCCTGTTGTACGAACACCGACTTCGGTCCATTTGGTCCGACCCGGTCGACAGTTCGACAGCATCGGTCGCTACCCGCCAATTGCAATATGATTAGATTTTCCGGCGACGCCGACGACGACGGGACAAACCGGCGACTTTCTTTGAACTCTGGCTTGCGACTTTCCGGTATTAAACTCTGTCTAATAATATACATATAAACAGAATCTTTCTCTTTACCAAATATATGGAATACAGCAATAGATGTCACGCAAAGTATCGCAACAAAAGGGAAAATGTCGGTGAAAGTTTTAACAGAAAACACAGTGCTTACGCTGCTATCGTCATGACACAGCTATTGCGACAGGACACCAGGTCCAACTGGCGAATTCAGGCGGCCGAAGACCTTTACATTTTTGCACTCAACCAAACGGCTTGAGCCTTAGTAGGCAGTCATAATGTCAAAATTTACCGTCGTTATTACCTCCGCCAAGGAGGTTATGTTTTTGTCAGACTTTGTTTGTTTGTCTGTTTGTCTGTTTGTCTGTCTGTGTGTGAGCAAGATAACTCAAAAAATTATGGACGGATCTTTCTGAAATTTTGAGGGAATGTTGGGCATGGCATAAACTACAAGTGATTCAATTTTGGGGTGATCCGGCAGGAATCCTGGACTCTGGATCACTTTGAAATTTTCGTTACCATTGCGTTAAAGGGGCATAAAGGAACCGCTGGCAAAGCGAAGATGGTGACACCACCTGGCGAATAGCTTTGCCTTGGCGGAGGTACCTGCGCTCTCCGAGTG
>Ga0056128_1007243_pt1 | contig 14003 bp, 8 predicted proteins | sample WorMetLIZISLAND2_FD_71113 | JGI IMG/M metagenome (GOLD analysis project Ga0056128, IMG submission 71113) | Marine gutless worms symbiont microbial communities from Max Planck institute for Marine Microbiology, Germany - Olavius geniculatus... ... | reverse complement strand
AAATCGGCATTTACGATCTCGCTATGCCGGAACGTAGTTTTCGCGATTGCCTTCATGGCCTTGTCCGGGTCGGCAATCAGGCGGACGTTGACCCTGTTTCGGACCTGCTCGATACTCTTGTCAAACGTGGCGTTGGCTTCGAGTTTCGCCAGGTCCGATTCGAAGTCCGACCGTGCCGCCCGTGGGTCTCATCCACCGAGCCTAAGTAAAACTCAGAATTCGATGGATTTTCGACACCTTGAGACCGTGGCGTTTGTACAACTGGAAGTTCCGATAATGCGCAACGTACTTCTTCTTATCGAAGACGTTCAGAACCAGTTTCGTCGTCGGGCACAACGGTCGACCAGGGTCGAGCAAACTCACGGCGAACGGACTTAGCATTCTGTCGTTCACCGTGAGATGCTTCAGAGCCATCGGATAATCGTTGTGGATCTCGTGCAGATCTGAAGAATATTCAAGATCGCACTGGATAATGTATCCGACCTCCGCGTCCCCATCGATACTCTCGAGGACGAAGTTTTCGATTTCGTCGTCGTCGAGAAATCGAAAATTGCCGACCGGCAAAGGCTCGCACTGGGCGGTGGCGTACAGCAAATTCGCGTCCAAATAAGTAAGATAACGATTTGCTTTCGAATCGTCGTAAGTCTCCGAGAGGAGCGGGTTGTTCGCTAACCAATATCGTTGCGATATCGTGGCGATGTCGCCTCGGAGACTGTTTTCGATCATCAGGTATGCTTTGGGATCGGTGATCAGATCCAGCTTGACGCCTGTGTACTTCAACGCCATCGCCCAGGCCAAGGAAGGCAACGTTATGAAATGCAGGCAGTCCAGGTTGTGTTCGGTCATTATCGTTTTTCGAAAATATTCGAACACATCCGCAAGCAGGAGTACGTCATTCAGCAGATAGTGGTCGTGATACTGCTGCATGTTCTGCATGCCGTATTTCGACCACGTCTGCTGTGCGTGGACGTAATCCTCTTGCTTCAGACTGTCGTGGAACGCCTCTATCGGTGGCAGCTGCGTTTCCTCGAACTTCTCGCTCGACGACACGTATCCGTAGGGATAGACACCTTTCGAAAACACGTCGTCGTCGTCGCCGAGATGTTTCGAGGTGTGGACGAAATTTTCCTTGCTGCTTTTCAACAGCAGCTGCACCAGTTGGTCCAAAGATGTTGACAGAAACGGATAGGAGTCCAAAAATCGGACGTTTCCAATTTGGAACTGGAGATATTTTTCGGTGTTCAGGGGCGTGATTTGAACGTCGTCGAACGACAATTTGGGGGTTTCGGCGTTCCACGAACTTGCGTTGAAAAAGTTTGATAATAAAATGTGCATCATAGGACCGAAGGTTATGCAGGACACACGGTACGAAGAAGTCTTGTTCTTCGTACTGCTCGTTGGCATACTCTTCGGTGGACTGTCTGCATCGTTTCTTTTTGCCTTTGTTGCATTTTACAGGTTTTAGCTGTAAATTGCATGCCGAGCAGCAGGCAAACAGGAACTCGCCGCTTACGTGGTCGTGGTGATGATTTCGTTTGTTATCCTTTGTGAAAAGACCTCCACAGTTTCTACACGTAACCGACTGTTCGTAGTCGTATGCCTGCTGCTCGGTCATGACAATACGTTGTTTGGTTGCAGAACTGTAGCGCCTGTAGCGTATTGTCGTAAGTTGTACGTAGGCCTATACGAACAAAATTTTACAACACAAATTTTTTTTTTAAAATTCTAACTTGACTTTTTGTTTTTCTTCTAAATTTAGACATTGATTCGTTTTTTTTCATAGAATGTATAACGTGATATAAAAAATATACTGAATGTCTTTTTACCTGGCATATGTCAACGTCTTCAGCTTCAAAACAGTTATCCGGAAGATATCGATAACAAACACAACAGCGTCTACGTTGGCTGCAGGTCTGACAGAGATTGTGATGAGACAATATGCCGCAGTTGGTGCACGTTGTGTCTAAATGTTGAGCCATATCTGTGAATATAAAAATTAACCCAAAGTCTTTCATATCAAATACCTTACTGCATTATGATCTGAGACTAGAAGCCTTATCGTCACTAGTCAAATTGCTGCCAAACCGCTGCAGACGGACATCTTATTATTATTATTGTCATGTCATAGGAAGACGACAGTGCTCTATATGACAGTACAATCGGAGATTCTGCTACGACATACCGTTTAGCCACAATACATTTGTGACGTGCAGACAGATAGCACAATGTCATTAATTCAACGTATTAACTGACAGGATATAAAGACAGCCAATCCCAACTTCGCTGCTTAAGTTAACTATATTTAAAATTTTTGCAGGCCTTTGTCCGTATAACGCTAGCCTTTATGATAGCTTATTATTAACAATGCAAATCTGTTGCGTAATTAATATTTTATTTAAAAATCGAGGTTTTACGGACGGACGGACGGATGGACAAACAGCAAGGATAGCAATAAGCAGATATTGCCGTCTAAAATTTAGACATTGTCTGGCCTATTAAATGATCGCGTAATGGTAAATATAGTCTGTACAACAGTCAAAACGTTTAACGTAGATCGGCCAAATGATATTCAAAAACCTATGTGATGACGTTAGTCCGTATAACGCTGCCAATTGTTCGACTTTCGATCGTATAATAATTAAAATCTTTGCAGCAGTTGGTCCGTATAACGATAGCCTATATACCAGTCTATTATTAATGCAAATCTTTTGCGTAATTACTATTTTTACTTAAAAATCGATGTGTTACAGAAGGACAGACGGCCGGACAAACGACAAGGATATCAATAGGCAGACATTGCCGTCCAAAACCTAAACAGTGCGAAGGGGTTTGCAACATGCAATTAGGCGTTAAGACGTCTATAATTGCAACTGCTGTATAAAGACCACTGAACCGTGCAACAATAGCAGCTTTTAGCACGTCGTAACCAATAATAACACAGACTCGACGCAGACTAAAACCATTGATCGGCTTACCAGCAGCAACGTGATGGATTTCATTACTTGAATGATTGTGGTCGTCTAGTCTTGACTGCTGATTGCCGTCACCGCGGACGTTCTGACACGAATCGCTTGATTCTAAAGACGCACACACATAGCAACATTTTGTAAGACGTTAACTACGCTGTTAGCCTACATTCGTGGCTTTCAAACAGAATACTTTGACAACTCAGTGTGCTACTATCTGTATGCCTAAGCAGACGCGATGTTGTTGTTGATATATAGACTGAGACGAAACTTAGCCTGCGATCGAAAACCGATTAGATTTGCGCTGTGAACGCTATTCGCTGTAAACTGGTACAGGTGAGCATATATATTTTTTATCGTAATGTTTTAAATAAACTATAACTATTTTGATTTATGTCTGATAACTGCCCGACATAGGTAAATTTACCGGTTTTGTTAACGGTGCCGTTATTGACTTGGACTTGTCGCTGCGCGTCGCGACAAGCTTCTTCGATTGCAAGCAGTTGCTCGAGCAAATTTTTGTTATGATTCGACATTGCCGTTACTTGCGATGCGTCCTATCAACAAAAGACAATTAAGTTATTAATGATGATGATGCAAATATATGTCAAATATATTCGAAATCAAGACAAATATGTGCCTTATTTTTTGTTGCTACTGTAGGCTACAGGCTATAAAAATATATGTCCTGTATAATATATAAAATAGATTACCGTTTAATAACGACGAAGACTCGTAGAAGACGTAGTTGACGGATGTACTAGTGCACGTCGAAGTCGATAGCAGAGTGAATGGTGACTGCGCAGAAACATCGGCTTATATAGGAAACGTGATGCTGCTGACGCATGTATAACGGCCTAACAGTTGCGGACCAAAGTACAGGTCACGAATTCTAAAAGGATGAGTCAGCTAACTGAACTAAGTAGGCCGGCGCAATCCAGAGTCCAGACAGGTGGGCGGTGACTGTACTATGGACTAATGCAAGACATGTCAGGTAAACAACTCGTGCATTCCGAAACGATGTGTCAGCTTCTTGAACTAAGTCAAACCGAGCTGCATTTCAACGGGCCGAAGCGCGGTCGCATACCTTGCAGTGCAGACGGTAGGTCAGGTGACTAGTTCCCAGGTCAAAGTACATTGGACGAATGCACCATTTGGACCAGGGGGTGACAGTACAAGGCCAAATAACAGACAACGGGGCCAAAGTATAGAAGCAAAACTGTTCGTTGTTATTTACTAACGTACCCATTATTTGTCCGCTATTTCAGTATGCCGTTGTTTGTAGCAACAACGACTGTTTGACGATTTGACGTCAAAAGGTATTTTAGCAGCGACGATCAACGACAGTGATGAACGACGAACAGCGATATTTTAGCGCTAGAGGAGGAGATCTTAGTCCAACAGATCTAGGGGAGCTACCAGGGAGTTTTCCCCAGCGGTAAATATGATACATGTTGAACTTTAGCTGATTTTATTATAGCATAACAGTCCGATAGAACTCAGACAAAGAACAAAAGTCCTTCATCTGACCGCTAGCATCAGACCTTAAGTAACGTCAGAAGGCGTGGATTTCTCGATTCTAGCGATTTTCTGGCTACAGGCTGTAGCCCCAAAAATGTAAACATGTTCGTAAGCTCCACCTGCTAGCCAACACAGGACCGACGGATCACCTTTTTGGTGAGCTCAGGCGATACCGTCGTAGCCTGAGCCTACTGCTACTTAATATTCAATTTCTTCCCCAAGATACGATCCAGCTTAGCTATGGCCTTTACCTTAGCAAAGCTCAGACAGTCAATGTTTTGGGTTTTTTTATAAGTAGCCAGCGTTTTGTGGGCCAGAAACGCCTCGCTATACTAAGCCTACAGTACCAAATGACCTTCGAGGAACTTTTCCTACGATACCAATTACCGATTAACTATTCATTAAATTAGCTTTCCTTTAAAATAACATTAATTGAATAAGGCTTTAGACTATGTTACTAATTACCAACTGAAGTCAGCTTGTAAGGACGCCATATGCATAGCCCCGTCTAAAGTTACCCAAATGATTTTTTTTGTTTTGGAGGACTAATATCATCACATCGTCCTTACACACAATTGTAAAGTGGTAAGTTTTTTTACATACTGTATATTAAATGTATAAGCTAATACATTAGTTCGTGTTCGTATTTTTTGATTTTTGCAGTTTTAAATTAGTTTTACATCGGACCACGAGCGTTTTCCTACGCTGCATTAGCAGCGTGGCACTGTCTGCCACCGTCATTTCAAGAACTATCTGACACTGTGTCATTCAAACAAAACTTAAAAACTTTACTATTTTAGCGAACTTTTTATCTCTGAGTATTTTTTACTTTTTGTGCATTATCCTTAGGTTTTATTTTAGTTTTTACCTGTGTTGTACACCACTGGTCAATTTTGTAAGTGGTTATTTTTTGATTGATTGATTGATTGATCAGCGCTTATGCAACATTAAATAAACTGTTTATAGTTTATTTAAATATAGTGTTATATGCTTTTTATCGCTACGTTAGAAACGTAGCGCGCAAAAACTGAAAATAAAACATTTTTTAATACATCAATGACAGTAATTTATTACATTTATTTATATATTTTTGGTTTTTATACCATTTATCATTTGCGGGTTATGATCGATTATTGATGGAGAATTAATACAGAGAGACAATGTGGTATATTAACAAATGACGATACAATAATGACATCATTGCCCAAAAATTTCATGTTTGCTAAGAATAAAATTTCTTATAGAACCTATATTTTGAATTTTTTATATTTACAAATCCATCAAAATAACTTATTTACGGAACAACTTTCGTAATTGTTTTGTGCTAACAATTATTGCAAGCCCAGTGATAATCATAACCAAACAGGTCGTAGTCGATTTTGTACATGCGTATTAGTTTCTGTATAAGGTCGCGTGATAATTTTCTATACGTGAGTTTGACCACTGATGCTGGGACGCGATTTCTATTTAGTGACGGAAACTCAATTGACTTTTGTGTTTTAAGTGTATTCAATTTAGAAATCACATGTTTCGTGTCTTTTGGCAGTTTTTCAAAACGTCCGATGAAATCATATTTGATGATACATGGATTGCACAGTAGATGTTGAGGTCTCCAATGTTCGTCGACTTTTTTTCCCGAAGACCACCGATTGACGACATATTGAGCAAACTCTGCGAATGTAACGTCACCTACAAATGCAGAACAAAATCGATTTAAATGGCATTAAAAATTTACTTCGCTAACGCCGAAATTTCATAAGATAAATAATGCGTGTTACTTAATAAATTTTAACTAAGTTTTTAACTAAGTTTTATTATAGCTTATGCTTAACAAACTATTCCGAAAATTGTTCCAGGCGAACAATATAAACATTACAAATATTGTATGTTTTGCTTTGGTTTTAAAGTACAAAGTAAACCATTGCTTAAACGCGTTGCATTGGCGTGATGAGCAGTAAGACAGTACTAGCTTTTGTACTGGGCCGCTTTGGCCCCGAAAAAAATGTATTGCAAAGATACGGCCAAAAATGGATTTTAAATTCTGAAGGGAGTAATGCTTTGGGCCGGCAATGTCTGCTGTCAAATTATTTTTGTTTAACCTGGGCCGGTTATTTAATGTTACTGAACTGGTGTTTCTCACGAAATTTGTTTATTACCTGGACCTAGTATATAACAACAGCTAAATGGGAATATAAATTAGTGTACCCTGGTCCCGTATGTTCAAGTTGATGATTAACTTGCCCTTCATTATAACAAAAATACAAATATAATGTTTTTTTAAATCGCACGAAAACAAAGTAGTTTTTAAGGTTGAACCTTCACGCCTTGACCAGTGTCGTCCACACTGCTGACATATAAAAACAATATGAAAAAGTTGCAGAGCTAAATAAATATATTTAGTTTATTGACAAATTAGTAAAACACAGTCATTTGCGCACGAATAAAATATTGCAATGGGATACGTTTAAAAAGCCCAACTAATTAAAATGAACATGCGGCCGAGGCTGCGCTTCAGACAACGCTGAGGCAGCAGCTAACAGAGCTACGAAGTTATGTTTTACTGCAGATCTTTATTATCAACGCGAGATCTCTGAGATGCATCGGCCGATCAGCGTAACATTTTTTTACGGTGATCAATACCAGGCCGAATTTTATAATGCTGCTCTAAAATTTCAGAAAGGCTTACCTTAAAAAATTTTGGGAGCCAAAAACATGCCAAAATTTACCCGATTTTGGTCGACTTTAAAGTTAGACGGCGAATATCTCCAAAACGTATAAAGATATTCAAAATCGGTCAAATATTTAATCAATCACAATTTTTCAAGCGTTATTAATTCTAATTAAAAATTTAATTAATTTAATTTAATTTATTAATTAATTTAATTTATTAATTTAATTAAAAATTCTACCCACCTAAAACGCCTTTTTCTGAAAACCATATTTCGGCCCATAAGGGGTGCTGCATCACCAAATTTTTGCACGCGCTAGAGAATGACTAAGTCTTAATAGCGCATTTCCCACCGCGGACAGAGTTTCTTTTAAAATCTTTTTCAAAGGGGAGGTGTCAGAAACTGGCTTAAAATTTAGCATATCCGCGCTTATAACTTTAACGGTAGTCGCAGTAAGATTACGAAACTTTGCCATATTACGGGCCTTAAGGTGGGCATGATTATTTATGTACAAATTTTTGGGCGGCCTGCACCACAGACATTTGGGAAAACCAAAAAGTTACATTTTCTGAAAACTTTTGTCAAAAATCGTCCAAAATTGGGTTACATTTAAGGGACGATTTGCTGAAAATAGATCCAATTGTCAAAATTTTTATCCGCATTAACATTACTGACCTATAGCGAACAATCTGGCGCAAAAAGCGGATTTATATCATCTACAGTTTCTGAGATCTGCTGCACGCGCATTCAATTTCTAGAAAAGGAAAATTTAAAAAAAAACATTTCTCCCTACCCAACGTTAACTTCTGAAATCTAAAAATTGACTTTTATACGGGCTCTGTATTGCTCCATCTGCGAGAAAAATTTTCGTGCCCCCATCTCGTGTAATAAGGAAGATATAAAAGGTTAATTTTTTTCCCTTTTTCTTCACAACCCACGTTAATCAAATCTCTCCAATGTTTCACATGCTGCTAGCTTTTGACATCCCTACAATCTATGGAAATTTGGTAAATGTAAAATCTATAGTTTTTTTGTTAAACCAAAGACACGGGTTGAGCGGATGGGGTAGTAGATTTCCTTTAAAACGGAGTCTTTATATTTTGTTGAATACTCCGCCACACTTTGCGTGATCGGAGTCAAAAAGGGTAATGCCGATCTCCAAAAATTTTTAAAGGGTGGTAGACACAGAAAGCTGGTTTTTCTAGAAATTTAAATAAATGTAAAAATTGGGGTCCAATTTTAAACTTTATCCTGCTTTTCTCGAAATTGATGAACTTTGGTCCACATATTTTAATTTTTTTTGAAAACTCTAGAAACGTGCTAAACAAACATTAAAAGTTTGTGGGCCAAAGGTCAAAAGCAGACAAGTTACAAGCGGTCAAATTTCGAATTTTTGGTTTCGATTTTTCTCGAAAATGGTGCGTTGATCCACATTTTTAAACCTATTTGGAAAACCCTCCTGAAACGCTAAACATCCCAAAATTTTGTGGGCTAAAGTTTAAAAACAAAGAAGTTTTGGGCGGTCAAATTTTGAACTTTATCCCGATTTTCTCGAAATTGATGAACTTTGGTTTATTTCGGCATTTTTGGAAAGATCTAGGGAAGGGCTAAAAGCCCAACAAATTTCGTAGAACAAAGTCCAAAAACAAAAAAGTTATTTTAAGACTCAAATTTTGAACTTTGCTTCCAATTTTTTTAAAACCGGTAAACTTTGGTCTACATATTGTGGCATTTTGGAAAGCCCTGGAGGAAGACTACAAAACACCTAAAGTTTGTGGGCCAAAGTTCAGAAACATAGAATTTTTGTGGCATCAAATCTTGAAATTTGGTTGCGATTTTTTCGAAATCGATGAGTTTTGTTTCACATATATTGTGACTTTTTTTGAAAAGCCCATGAAAAATGCTACAAGCCCGCAAAATTACGTGGGCCAAAGTTCAGAAACCAAGAAAGTTATAGGGTGATCAAATTTTGAAATATGGTCCCGATTTTCTCGAAACTGATAAACTTTGGTCCACATATTTTGGCACTTTTCGAAAGCCTTCAAGAAGTATTATAAGACACTGAAAGTATGGAAACCAAAGTTTAAGAAAAAAAAATTGGGGGGGGAACAAATTTTGTGAATAATTCCGACTTTTTTCGAAATTGGTGAACTTTGGTAGACATATTTTGACGTCGTTGAAAAGCTACAAGTACCCAAAATTTTATGGGTCAAAGTTTAAAAACAAAAAAGTTATTAAGTGATCGAATTTTAAACTCTGATTTGATTTACTTAAAACTGGTAAACTTTGGTCCACATATTTCGGCATTTTTGAAAAGCCCTGAGAAGATTCCAAAAATGCCAAAAATTTGTGAACCAAAGTCCTAAAACAAAAAAAAGTTATTATAGGGTCAAATTTTAAACTTCATCCCGGCCAAACATGGCGGCCCTAGCTGCAAGGGGCGGCCGAGAAAATTGCACCCAAAGTCGAACAATTTTTCCCATTGTCGCCCTAGGAATGGCCGTACGCATATTAATATTAACGGCCAAAAAGACTACATCCGTAGTCGGATGACTCTTGTGTAAAGAAATTTTTTCACACTTGGCGTGACACAGAGTCGCGGATTGTAAAGCCGACGTTGTTTCCCGCTTTTCTGACAGGTCGCCGGATCACATTCGGGCATTTAGCAAACCATTTTGGCGCAATAGACGACTAATGTATGCCCGGGTGACGAAAAATGGCGATTTTCATAAATTTAAAACCCCAACCCTCATATCTCGGGTGGAGGTCAACGGCCCCCAATTAAATTTGGCACGTGGGTAGAGCCTCCCTGGCTACATCTTCGCGCCAAAGGAAAACGGGATCGATCAAATCAGTTTGGCGCAATAGACGACGAATATATGCCGGGCGACGTAAAATGGCGAACTTTGCAAGTTTAAACCTCCATATTATCTTGGGTGTGGGTCAACTTACTTCAACCAAATTTGGCGCCTTGGTAGAGCCCCATGGTATACATTTTGGCTCAAAGCACGACAGGATAGGTCAATCCACTTTTGCGGTAAATTCGACGAAGTGCACCGCAAATGCGCCAAAAATTGGCATTCCCGGCGAGTTTGGCGCCCCCTAGCTCCAAAACTTCAACCTAGATTCCGAATTTTCATTTTACCTTTTAATAAAGGGGACGTACCCTTAAGGTTGTGCAAAATATTAGACAATTGACTCAGACCGAATTTTTGCAAACATCTTATAATTTTTATAATGCTTGGGCGACGTAACATGGTGACTTTCGCAAGTTTAAACCCCCATATCTCGAGTGTGGGTTAACGGCCCCCAACCAAATTTGGCAATTTGGTAGAGGCGCCCGGGCTACATTTTGACGTTAAAGCAAAAGAAGATCAAGCAAACCACTTTCGCGCAATAAACGACGAACCTATGCGCGGGCGACGTAAACTAGCGATTTTGGCGAATTTAAACCCCCATATCTTGGGCGCGGGTCAACCGATCCAAACCAAATTTAGCAGTTTGGTAGAAACCTGTAATGTGCATTTTTGGCTCTAAAGCACGACGGGATACGTCAAACCATTTTCGCGCTATAGACGACGAAGTGCACGGCAAATGTGCCAAAATTGGCACCACCGGCGACTTTAACGCCACCTAGCGAAAAAAACTGGTCCAGAAAAGTTTTCCAAACTTTGTACTGCAAAAGGGGGTTGACTTTTCTATCGATCAGTAAAATAAAAATTAGGGTCCTAGAGAGCGAGGTTTTTGGTAATTCAGCGTCGAAATTGGTTGATTTTTCTCGATTAGGGTCCCTGTCTTAGAGGGAGCGTGGCTTCAAACCGAAAGTAGTAATCCGCAAAAGGTTTTGATATATTGTGTATATTTAACAGTATTACGAAACGCTATAAAGATGTTTTTCTAAAAAGTCTAAAATTTTTGAGAAAAAGAAAAAAAAACTTTTTTTTTAATAGGGGATCATAATTAGAAACTGGAAATAGTAAACGGCGAAAGCTTTTGACATCCGGTAACGGGGTTTTAATACTACCAGTTCGCAAAATATGGCAGCTTTAGCTTTCTGGGCGGCCGAGAAAATTGCACCCAAATTCGAACGATTTTTTCCATTTGTCGCCTTAGGAATGGCCGTACGCATATTAATATTAAGGGTCAAAAAGACTACATCGGGAGTCGGATGACTTTTGTGTCAAAAACTCTTTTTACACTTGGCGTGATTTGGAGTCGCGGATGGTGGAGCCGCTGTCATATTCGGGTATTTAGCAACCCATTTTAGCGCAATGGACGACGAATGTATGCTCTGGCGCCGCAAAATAACAATTTTTGCAAGTTTAAACTTCCATATCTCGGGTGTGGGTCAACGCCCCCCAACCAAATTTGTCACGTGGGTACAGCTCCAGGCTACATTTTCGCGCCAAAGCAAGACGTGATTGAGCAAATGAGTTTGCCGCAAAAGACCACAAACCTATGCCCGTGAAACGTAAAATGGCGATTTTCGCAATTTTAAACTCTCATATCTCGGGCTCGGGTCAACCGACCCCAACCAAATTTGGCTCATTGGTAGGGCCTAATAGAGTACACTTTTGCACCAAAGCACGATGGGATCGAGTAAACCACTTGTCGCCCTAGGAATGGCCGTCCCCATATTAATATTAACAGACAAAAAGACTACATCCGGAGTCGGATGACTCTTGTGTAAAGAACTTCTCTCACACTTGGCGTAATTCAAAGTCGCGGATGGTAAAGCCGACGTTGTTCCCCGCCCCTCTGACAGGCCGCCAGATCATATTCGGGCATTTAGCAAACCATTTTGGCGCAAAAAACGACTAATGTATGCCCGGGAGACGTAAAATGGCGATTTTCGCAAATTTAAACCCCCATATCTCGAGTGTTGGTCAACAGCCCCCAACTAAATTTGGCTCGTGTGTAGATCCCTTTGGGCTACATTTTTGCGCTAAAGCAAGGCGTGATCGAGCAAATCAGTTTAGCGCAATAGACGACGAATATATGTCCAAATGACATAAAATGGCGATTTTTGCAAGTTTAACCCCACATATCTCAACCGACCATAACCAAATTTGGCATATTGGTAAAGACTTCCAAGCTACACTTTTGCGTCAAAGCAAGACGAAATAAAGCAAATCAGTTTGGTGCAATGGACGACGAATATATGTCCGTACAACGTCAAATGGCGATTTTCGCAAGTTTAAACTTTCATATCTCGGGTGGGGGTCAATGGCCCCAAACCAAATTTGGCATATTGGTAAAGACTTCCGAGCTACACTTTTGCGTCAAAGCAAGACGGGGTAAAGCAAATGAGTTTGGCGCAATAGACGACGAACCTATGCCCGAGAAACGTAAAATGGCGATTTTCGCAAGTTTAAACCCCCATATCTCGGGTGTGAGTCAACCGACCCCAACCAAATTCGGCAAGTTGGTAGAGCCTGATAGAGTACACTTTCGCACCAAAGCATAATGGGATCAAGTAAACCACACTCGTGCAACAGACATCAAAGTGCACGGCAAATGCGCCAAAATTGGCACAACAGGCGACTTCGACGCCCCCTAGCGGAAAAACTGTCTGTCAGATTTTTGTTTAATTTTGCACAACACTAGAGCGCAAACATGTTTAAAATTGTGCAAACTTTCATTCGGACATGTTGTGTATATTGAACAGTACTACAGAATGGTGTAAAGATATTTTCGAAAAAGTCCAGAATTTTTGAGAGAAATGAAAAAAAAACTTTTTTTCAAAAGAGGATTATAATTAGAAACCAAAAGTAGTAATATGAAAAATTTTTTGACACTCGGTAGACACTTTTTAGTACTACCCGTCTGCCAAATATGGCAGCCCTAGCTGCCCGGGGGGCCGAGAAAATTGCACCCAAATCGAACGATTTTTCCCATTTGTCGCCCTAGGAAAGGCCGTACCCATATTAATATTAAGCTACGCGGATAGTGGAGTTGACGTTGTTCCGCGCCCCTATGTCAAGCCGCCGGATCATTCCCAGACCCTGGATATAGTCCAAGGTAACATGTTTAAAACCCCATAACTTTTTCGTTTTTAAAGGCAAAAGCCCATTGTTTTGGAAATCATATAAGACTTTTGGTGTTTCTGGAATCTTGGAAAAAAAATTTGTTATAGCTTTACCGAGTTCTGAGCCATGAAACGCCAAACTTTGAAGAAATATTTGTACTTATTCCGGAGAGCCATGTTTGAGGCCCCATAACTTTTTTTGTTTTTAAACGTAAAAGCCCGATATTTTGGACTTTGGATAAAACTTTTATGCTCTCTAAAACGCTGCAAAAAGTTCGCCATAGCTTTACAGAGTTTTGCGCTATGCGACGCCAAACTTTGAACAAGTTTTCGTACTTATTCCCGGGAGCCATGTTTAAGGCCCCATAACTTTTTTTTGTTTTTAAAGATAAAAGTTCGATATTTTGGATATTAAATAACAATTTTAAGTTCTCTCAAGTGCTACAAAAAATTCACCATAGCTTTACCGAGTTCTTTGTTATAGAGCGCCAAACTTTAAAAAAATTTTTGTACTTATTTTCAAATGCCATGTTTAAAACCTCATAACTTTTTTGTTTTTAAAGACTGAAGTAAGATGTTATGAGAGTTAGATGAGCCTTGTGCGTTCTCTAAAAATTTATAAAAAAATTTACCACAGCTAAACCGACTTCTTTGTTATGGAGCATCAAACTTTGAAGAAATGTTCGTACTTATTTCCGGATGATAGGGTGTAGGCACTTTGATAGGCAAGCGTTGCTAGTATCCTATTGGCTGGTTATGCTGCTGCTAGGCTACAGCGTACAGTTCTACAGTTAAATTAAGCTACTGTTGCTGATGGTA
>Ga0056128_1007242_pt1 | contig 14004 bp, 8 predicted proteins | sample WorMetLIZISLAND2_FD_71113 | JGI IMG/M metagenome (GOLD analysis project Ga0056128, IMG submission 71113) | Marine gutless worms symbiont microbial communities from Max Planck institute for Marine Microbiology, Germany - Olavius geniculatus... ... | reverse complement strand
CAGTGCTGACACGATAAGCATTTTTCATTAGCGAACCAGATTAAGTTCACCATCGAAGCAAGGTAGCAACTGACAGCACCAGTTGAGACTAGCAAGTTTGTACCTGTGACACATTATGACATAGGCATTACATCATGACTAGCAAAAAATATTTAATCAACTGCTATATTTTGTTCAAATATTTTGAATTAGTATTTCGTCAGCTACAACTGGTAAAAATTTTGTGTATATTGATCATCATTTGAGTGAATTATGAGAAAAACAAAAGGGGTCTCTTTTTTGTGAAACACCGTGTATAATATAACATTGAATTCCATCCCTCTGGGGGAGGTATGGAATTCCTCCTGCCTGGCTGGGATAAAACTGGGATATGTAATCCCATGCAACAGTTGATGTCATTCTGAGATGGATATCTTATGAAGAGCTATACAGATTCTTTAACCTTTTATAACGTTTTTATTACAAATTTACCACCAGAATAGCAAACAAAACAAAAAACGCCACCACCATCATCATTAACAACAGCAGCAGCAGCAGCTGCATATAACACATAACCTAAAGATATGAAAAATATGCATGTAAAAACACATGTTCACCTCCTGTGAGCCTCCAACACCAGCTCTGACAATGACAAGCAGCTCAAGAATTCTCTTGTCGACGTCCTGCAGGTAGATCTTGGTCTTATAGTCGGTCGTCTCGGGCGGTATCACCAAAGACCGACACACTGGGAAGTTCTCCAGCGTCACTTCAAGGTCCATTGTCTCATGCAGGTCAATCTGACACAGACAATTTTACATACAAGATGAAGCATAAAAAAGCAGAACATGCATGCTTTATGTGGATCGAGTAATCCGACATATTTGAAAATGATTTGCCTCAATAGCTGCAGCGAAAAATGGTCATGTTGAACAGCAAGACATTTATCGTTCTTTCCATGCACTGCAGATCAAACAACGATTTGGAAAAGCATACTACTCAGAGGACATCATATGCACTGGTTGAACAACATAACTGCATGGACTAAACTGGGATAAAAACACTCTGAGGGCAGCAGATAACAGAGCTGAATAGAGCAGAATCATCCACAGTCTGGTCAACCCTCAAATTGACTTTCTTTACTAGCACACTAGGCACATTCAAAATTTTTTTATACAGTTAACGTGCTACATAAAGTCCTACTAACTTATTCACTATAGACATTAAAGTAACAACTGACAAAATAACATATTACACAAATAATAACAGATTACTAACTGTAACAAGGGATGCCTTCTTGCCCGGTTTCACAGTACCGGCAATGGCAACGGAGTTCGGCTGCAAGATGCGGTAATGCATGTCCATCGGCAGTAGGCTCTCAAGGACGACGGGCGGAGCGATGGTAATGACATGACCAGGAAACACACTTCCAGTCTCCGACTGACCAGCTTTCAATGGAGGGTCAGGAGGAAACCTCAGCCGATGAACTGACACGCAGAATCTGCAACCAATAGAACCTCACAATAAATCATCAATTAAAACAGCAACTATCACCTCGCAATTACTGTCTGTCACCCCCATTTTTTCCCAGCAAGTTGACTGAATTATCATCAGCCTCAGAAAGATAAAGTTGTGTCTGTCATCAGTCATACGAATGATGGATTATTTGCAGTGCTTAATCCCAGCCAGTACGCTTACAGAACATTGCGTTGATGTTAATGGAGAATTCCCAGTGATGGACCTATGTCGTCTTCCCGAGCTTCTCAGGTATCTATCAGATATGATGGAACAAGAATGCGGCTCTTACTGGAATCGGTCAAAAGGTGGCAACATTAGTTTCCCCAGCATATGGCATTCTACACTGTCCGGAAAAAAGTAACCCCCTAGACATTGTACAATAGAAATATCAGATCCGAACGAATATGAATAAAATACTGTAGGCCTAATCTCCAATAAACTGCTAAAATGATCACCAAATTTCGTTGAAAAATATTATTTTCTGGCTAAGTTGTTAATTGCTGAATATCAATAACAAAATACCTCCGTTACCACTGTGGCGTTACATAGTGCAGTTGCTTGATCATTAGTGACATTCATTGGAGCAATCAAAATGTAAAAAAATAACAAAATGGTATCATGTTTTAATTAAGCTGCTAAGACAAGAGAAAAGATATGGTGCTAAAAGGTTTATTGCGAAATTTCCCAGCAAGCTGTGGACAGTGTCAAGATTAAACAAATGGTTGTTTAATACTGGACCCTTCACATTTTGGGGGTAACCTCACTAAAGCCACTGTAACAATAGTTTTTGTTGGCAGATTTAAGTGAAATGTGACACTTTAGTCGCCAATGGACGACACACTGCTGATGTGGAATTGTGCCAAAATCAGACTTTGTTCGTTAAAGTTACACAAATGTAAAAAGGGGTTTTGTGGTTTTCTTATGTAATGCCATATTGGTAATAAAAAAAATTTGTTATTAATATCCAGCAATTAATAACTCTGCTGGGAAATAATTTTTTTCAACAAAATTTGGTGATCACTTCAGCATATTATTAGGGCTCAAGTGTCCAGATTTTTATTCGGATCCATTCAGATTCTACAATTATAATGTACGATGTCTAGGGGGTTACTTTTTCTGGGCACAATGTAAGAGAAGACATAGTAAATTACATGGATGCTAACGCCATCTTCCCCATACAATGACGTAAACTATAAGGATTCACTAAAATATAGCCTTTATTTACTCACTTGGCATTTCCCATTAAGACCTATACACAACTTGTCCACCACTCTAAAGCTTATTTTTTTACCATAAAAAGATAATACTAACAGCAGGCAGATTACTAAATATTGACAAATTTACATTTGATGGAGCCAATAAGTGCTTTATAACAGTTACGTAAAATGGTGCGACTTGGCCTTTACACCTTTTTAACCTCCTACTCAACTTAACGTTAGAATGCAAAACGAAACCAAAACAGCAGTACCTGTAGGCATTGCTGGGGCCACCAAGCATGTCGCAGCTGTAGTCGGAGCTGTGTGGTTCAGACGACTTGGTCACGACCTGCCATCTAACCGGTGACAGGCACCAGTGCAGCGACCAGTTGCTTGGCCGTATGTGAATGTCCGAGTTGACAAACTGTAGCGGCAGTGGCAGCTGGGTAGACGGAGCAATGGTCAATGTTCGGACTTTTTCTACATCACACCATGTCCATACTGCACGCTATGTACAGGCTCTGTATTACATCATAAAAATCACATCTAGCAAAATGTGTCGGCCCACTGCCAAAGTATTATTATTTATGTAGCAATCTGCCTAGCTGCACACATACGGTACTTAATTATTTGGAATTTCAACTGAAAGTCCACTTTTACACTGCCACTGTGCAAGCAATGTGGCCAGCTAAATCAACAGTCAGTGCCTTTAACTGACTGGTCGGTCCTAGTCAAAGTCACTATACTATCATGCAGAACTTGCCGTTACTTCCCTAGCAATGGCTGTGATCATTGCCAGAACTCATTTTACATACCCACGGAAGGACGACCAGGCTGAGTTAACCCAGATGGCATGGTCGTATATCATCAGAACGGTATACCCACAAACAGCAAGCACTAACTGGATTCGACATCAATTAACTTAGCTGATCAAGATCACAACATGTTAAACACTATGCCAAGCTATGTGTGCAATCAATTACATGATACTGCAAATCCCACCACAAAACTGCATTCAGCATAATTATTAGAGCTGTCAAATTAATGCATTAATGCATTAATAAATTAATGCACATTAAAAAAAATTAATGCACGTTGAAAAAATTCATGCACGTATGTAAATTTATGTTAATTTACTAAGTTTTGTAAAGCACAAGTGTCAATATTGCGTTAAACTGCAGTTTTTTGACAATCAGATGAATTCAAGTAGCTAAACTGTAGTTGCTGTTCCATCACAACTGTAAATAAATAATTATTCCGTTGACAGACTAATAGATTTCTATGCTAGCTATGATGTCAGTTATTGTTGATTATACATTTAACAATGTGTTTCTAATGTTCTATATTCTACATGCGCCCCCCAAACATCGGGGAGCCTGGGGTAACTTAGGGCCTACCCTCCTACTCTCCCTCTCGACGCACCTGGGTGCATTAATGAGGCGTTAATTAATGCATTAAAAAATTAACGCAGTGCATAAATGTGCTTGAAAAATTAACGATTTGACAGTGCTGATAATTAATATCAGTGCACAGAATGTATGGGTGATGCAAATCTAACCGGCAGAGCCATGGATCTGGTTGATAAGCCTGACGTCAACTTCATCATCAAGCTGATTGTGAAGCATCAGTGCCGACCGGACAGTAATCACCTTGCGAGCGCTGCCCTCGATGGTCACTTCGAATATCAGTCTGGCAGCTGGGACATCCAGAAACTGACATAACAAAAACACCCATGTCCAGAGCCGTATTTAAGGAGGGGTGTGGGAGGTTAACGAGTTCAAACCCCCTCCCCCAAATGTTGAAAATTTTGCTCACAGGGCTCCCCCCTAGACCCTTTAGCTAGATTTGAGGAGTCCTACTTCCAAGGAAAGAAAAAGAAAGGGGAGGAGAAGAGAGAAAGAAAGAGAGGGAGAGGAAATGGAAAAAAGGGAAAAGAAAGAGGAAGGCCAACCTCCTCTGAGAAAAAAATTCTGGCTACGGCCTTGCCCACATCAGCCACATCACAGGCAACAACTGCAATGTGTCCACAGAGCATGAAATGTAACTAAGTTAAGTGGTAACTGATATACTACAACATCACAGCCATTTCAAATGTGCGTGGTACAAACGTGCATTAAAAACACAGGCTTGAATTGGGTTTTTCCATTCATCGATGGCCTCATCAACACCCATTACAATTCGATGATATTGTCATGCATCCCACATCTGAAGTGAGAATGAATTAAAACGAGCTTTAAAATTTCTAATCTTGAAGCATGTATTTACACCAGTTATTATATATCAATCTCTCTTATATCCAGCCAAGTATACACATCAAAAACTAATTGGCATCTGCCAGGCCGCAGCTCAGTGGCAGCAGACTCCATCTGTTAATATACCATTACCTGACATTGGTCACGCCTCCGCAGCCCAGTTATGACAAATATTGCATACATCTGCTTGGCTGCCATTGCCATAGCCATTGCTGTCAATGATACTCTGCTGCATAACTGATTTTTATGGTAAATGGCAGTCAGTGCAGTGCATTATTCGTCACGCTGGACGACTTACCATATGTTAGTTATATAACGACACACTGAAGACATCAGTGAGGGAAAAGAAAGAGGAAGGCCAACCTCCTCCTCTGAGAAAAAAATTCTGGCTACGGCCTTGCCCACATCAGCCACATCACAGGCAACAACTGCAATGTGTCCACAGAGCATGAAATGTAACAAGTGCTACAAGTGCTGTCAACATTTCTGAGTGACGACAGCATGCACAATTTCAACAATGAAAATCATTGAGTCACTTACACAGTGAACAGCAATTATTACAGACCATTTTAGATGTGTTGTCAATATCGGTAGCAGCGTGACGGAAGTAGACGCCGACCTTATCGACAGACACTGGCTGCACTTGTTTCCAGCCGTCGACCTTAACAATCAGCTGATGAACGTTCGGCTCGTGGGTGTGCTAAAATGCACAGTGCTTTAACTCAGTGTAAGTGCACTACCAGCCTGCCGACTTACTACTGCAGTGACTCGGAGCAATATATCTGATCTAATCCATTCCATGCTCACATTCGTACTGCCTAGCTTGATAACCCATGGGTGCAGTCAAGCGTGACCAAATGAACGACAGTGCAGTGTAGGCCATATGACTGACCATCAGTGAGTGTGGAATCAGTATGCTACAGTTGAACCACTGTTGGAGTGTACAAGTTTGCTCAACAATCACCTATCACACTCCAGACTATGTTTTAGCATACAGAAATCTAAAAAATAGGAAAAAGCACGATCGTCACAGGAGTTAATCAGAAGCACCTTGACAGTGTTAAACCGTCCTAGGTGCAGTAAACTGAACTAAACAATTCAGTTTTAAGCCTAAGTTTAAATGAACTTAGACTAGCTAACAGCTCTAATGTTAACAGACAGCTTATTCCTAACAATACAAACATCATTCTAGTTGAATAGTAGCAAAATTCTACTTTAAAGATTACAGAATAGAAACAAATTCAAACCTATATGTAAATACTCAGAATATCAACAAAATCATGCAACACACATATTCACAACAAAATCAGTCATATTTTATACAACCACGTGTGCGCCAACAGAAACAATTCAAGCAAAAAGATCAGGAAACGGTAAAGGCATTAAATGGCACCTTGTGTCTGATCTTGTCACGCTCAGCTAAGAGAAATGGCAATTCACGACCCGATTCAACCATTCTCCACTCCCCTTCAACTTTCCAAAATCCTTCCGAGTTGAAGTTCGAGTGCTGTGTCCTACAAATTCACGTAGAACAGAATACAAATCAGAAAAGAACAGCTTTTCACAACAACTAGTAAAATAAACAGATGGCTTAAACAAAGCCATTATAAATTATAAATAAACCAACGAAAAAATGAAACATGAAACATTTCGTAGCATGTGCATTGCAATATTATATGACCGAAGAATAAATGACGAGTGGCTGACAAATTAATGCACGCAGTGTGGAACCTGGTCAAAGCGCGTTTGACGGTCGCAAACTGCAGCCGACATCCCGTCTCATTGCGCAGAGCAAACGGAATAAATGGCACACGACGTCGCGAGTTGTACAGCACAGAAAAGTCCTTGCCAAACCTACGTGCAAAAAACAGCTCTGTAGTTTTGTTATGAATTTCCTATTACAAGCTACACACAACCTTTACCTTTACTTTTTTCATTGTTTACACTATGTCAAATATATGCTACACCACAGAAATATTATACCTATGAACACATGCTTACAGAACAACAAAGTCTGAGCAAGACAGACAGACAGATGGAAGGATAAGCAAGACCAATAATGTGGCAAGGTTGCATAATAAGTGTAGCTAACAGACTCACGTAGGCATCTTCTGATAGTCCTCAGCCCACTTGCTACTAGTCTGACTCCACTGTTCCAACAGAGAGCTTGTAATGTTGATGTTCAAAACTGAATTACTGTCCAAAGCTGCGGAATTTTAACACACAGACATAATGCTATAACAACGAAAAAACAACAAAACACGGTGTATAATTGGTTCCAATAGTTCAAAGTTCACACAGAATAAAGCAGCATTGTTTTGCACTACACATAACATAATGTTTATCATCGCAAAAGTATCCAGCTAGACCAGCAAATTTTTAGTCCATACGAAGAAAAACACAAAACATGATAAAGAGACACAAAGGACCCATCAGAGAAAAAAACCTGATAAGAAATAAAACCAGGTTTCAATTCTGTGTATGTCAACTGGACAAGCAACATATGAGATCTCTAAATAATTCACTGTCTCAGAGCCAATTGGCACAATTTTACACAAGACATGATGCATTTAAAAGGGCCATCGACACCTAGCCATCTAATCATGCTGAGTACTCCGATGCAACACAGCAGTGAACTGGGCATCGCGACCCATCTCTGAAGTTGTCAGTATTTCTCCTTTTAACATGCCGAAGCACATTTTTTTATTATACGTCTGCGCCAGTCCACCATCACATGTCTATCATACCATGCCAAAGCCTTCATTATACTGAAGTTGTATTTCGAAGAAAACTTACACTTAACAGACACAAAGTTAAATTGCTGACTATTTATAAAACTTTGAAATGCAACTGCTATATGATGCTAGAAAAAAATCTCACCTTCTACTCCAACTGAGAGCTTATTATCAGATTCCCGTACATCACTGTTCCATCGCACTTTACACCTGAAGCAGCACACAGTCAGCAATACAGCAAATTATCCATTATCTCACATCAAAACAAGCATAAAATAACCACCAGTACTATCGCTATCACCACTGCTATTACCATAATTACTACTTGTTTTGACTTTCATTAAACTGAATGACGAGTTACTCCATGTTAATCTGTGCATGAATTCATTAGCCTGCAACCTTCATTTACCGATTGTCGACATTTTGGCAACTGTTGACTGCCTTCCTCAAAACGTTCCAAAGAAGCCAGCAGCAGTTGCCTAAACATTAACGGATCATTAAATAAAATTGTGATTTGATGAACACATACGGTTTCTTGATTACTGTTTCAAATTTGAGTTTATTCGAAGTTCCTCCTGGTTAGTCTGTGATTGTTTGTGTGAATAGTGAAATGCCGAAAGCTGCTGAACTAAAACAATTGGTATTCCACAACAACACATCTGCACAAATATAAAACAAAAACACTTGAGTGAGTTAACGACACATCAGCACAAAATAGGTCATTCAGCGCCATATATGGTTAAAACAGTTAAAAGCATTCAATACATGTATTAAAAGCAAGAAAAAACTTGCTACGACTCAAAAATAAAAAGTTAGAGACCGACCCCCATTTTTCGATGGCAGGCTCCCAGCCAGATAATGCACGGTTGTAGTAGTCACCAATCAGTCTAAAGAAGGAACAGCCTTGACTCTGCGGGTAGAACTTATGCAGGATGTAAATGTCAGCAAAGACTAGTTCAGCCAAAGGCACATCAGCATCTTGACAGTCGTCAATCAGGCAAACAGATACACTGCCATCTTTCACCTAATAACACACCGACAGAGATATCTTCAGCTTACTATTTGACTATGGCTACATAGATGATTTATCAGGCCTTACTCAACATCAGAGAATGAAGTATATTGGTAGTTTGAATGCATCTTGAAAGAATAACATTAAATCAACAAAAGTAATACTATACCTGAAAACAAACAAGTCAAAATAAAGATTAGTGAAGACTAAAAACAAAGACTAAAAGACAACAAAAAATCTATAACTGACAGTCCTGTTGGTATTTGTAACTGTAGTCAAGTCATGTTGGTACCAACAAGTCAACATCCACAAACCATAAATCTTCATCGCACACATTAAAAATCCAAAACATGACAGTGAAACGCAGCTAAAAATTCCAATAACATAAGATGCGCCATAGAACCTCAAAGCCTGAGATGTAGAGACGACTATGTGACCGTGTTTCCATCATCGGTTTCACGTTTTTAGTCAGCCAAGTGGCAGCTTTGTCAAGCTGTCCATGACACTGAGTCAATGCATTCTCACAGTCGGACTTGCAGAACCCGAGAGCTTCCAGCTTTGACACCTGCCATGCTGGAAAACATCAACTGATCAATAATTCAATCAATATATACACAGTGTCTCATAAAAAGGCAACTTTTTCTTCCTTTAATAATTCATTCAAATGACTCTGAATTTACACGAAATTTTTACCAGAGGTAGCTGAAGAAATACTAATTCAAAATATTTTGACAAAATCTGACTGTTAGTTAAATATTTTTTGGTAGTCGTGACGTAATGCTGACGTCATAGTGTGACGTGAGTACAAACTGGCTTGTCGCAATCGGTGCTGACGGACTTGCTGAATAGCTGCCCTGCGTCGACAGTAAACTTGGTTCATTGATGACAAAATGTTGAAGTTTTACCATTGTAGGCACAAAAAAGCCCAAAACGATCACTTTCACACTGTTGTAGGATAGCTTAGCTTTTACACCATCCAGCAAGACAGTGTGAAAGCACCCACTGCTTGCAAGACGGCTGAGTATTTGGATTATGAGACGCCTGACTTTATACCCCTATGTTGCTTAGTGCTGATACGATGAACATTTTTTCATCGGTGAACAAGATAAAGTTCACCATCGAATCAGGGTTGCAACTGACAGAACCAGTTGAGACAATCCAGTTTGTATTCATGACACATTACAATGTCAGCACTACATCACAACTAGCAAAAAATATTTAACTGACAACCACATTTTGTTGAAATATTTTTAATTTGTATTTCTTCAGCTGCAACTGGTAAAAATTTCATGCAAATTGATCACCATTCGATTAAGTTATAAAAGAAAACAAAAGGGTGCCTTTTTTATGAAACACCGTGTAGATTTATAAAGAACCTTTAAAATGATCTCAAAGAGACCTGTTATAGGAATGTTGGGTGTAAACTCACCATTCCAAATGGCCACCATTCCGATGGGCTGCCATTGCGAAAGATAATGATCCGGGGTAAAGTGGCATTTTATCGTCTTGATATAGTACTCTGGGCTCAGGCATGAAAGTCATCGGGTCCTAAAGACTTAGTTTCTTAAGTATTGGATATTTTGAATGGTGAGTGGTGGCCCTTCCATATGGCAGACCTAAACCATTACAAGTAGGCATGACTGAAAAGCCATGACTTAAGCTGAGATTTGAAACACAGCCTGCAAATGTCACAGGCTTTCAGTTCAGACAGAAAATCGTTTCACACAACTGGTGCGAAATATATTAGAATAATATTGCTCAACAATATAGAATATTAAAATTACTGCACGCCAAAAATAATAACAAACTAAGATAATCTATCAAACGTTTATCGACATCTTAAAACAGTTATGATTATTTTTTGCCATAAGTTAGGACAAGGGTTTACTCAGACCTCTGCTCGGTCAACAAATCGAACAGTTCAGTAGATATTTATAATACAAACCAACGGAAGTCGAGTTCTTGGGCTGTGGTGCTGGCCAGGCATTGAGAAGCTGCTGTGGCATGGAGTTGATGATTGCCATGAAGAGACGAATGTCATTGTAAGACAGCCGGACACTCAGTGTCTGGAAACTCACCTGTAGCAAAACGAGCCACGAAAACTGTAACCACACACACTTAACATGTAGGCATGTAGGTACCATCTTGATGCTGCTGTTTCATTCAGCACCATAAACAGGTGCAACTGGTCTAGTAGTTGAAGTATTAAACTTGTTAACTTTCAGGTTGCAATTTGAATGCCAACGCAGGTCATTTGCAAGCAACCTTCTATTGAGCAAGTTGCTAACTCAATGCATGTCCAGGCAAACTCAGCTTCCTATCTTTAGCAAGATGAAAAAATGATTAGTAGCTTATGAGCTATACGGTAAAGGCTTGGTCGGCTGTTTAAGGTGGTGGTGCATCTGCTGACTCATTAACTCAAATTTTGTCAATCAGCTGCCACTTGCAAAATCGAAAGCACTTCCAGTCAAAAGTCCAACTCTTGTAAGCAGCATTATAGCATGTACATGACCCCTTACCACTTGTCTAGAACTTCTAAAATTACTACCATAAAATGCTATAAATAAGTATAGTTAATTTTATCAGATTCAATCTCTTTTATCTTTAAGCAGTACAGAAAATATTTTAACAGGAGCAGTATCAACTACACTGTGGGGCATAAAAAACACACCAAATTTTTTTTACCATAACTTGAAGAAGGATTATCCAATTTAAATAATTTTTGATACACATATTCATGGCAAAACTGGCCATAAAATGGTCATTCACTTTCCCACCTCACCCAACATCTGCTTCTGCAATACCTGGTATAAACAAAACAGACAAAATATGCATTAAAATCAACAAAAAAGCTATAAAATTTCATCTTTCCGGATATGTGGCCACCAACAGCCAATCAATTACAAGGTTTGACTGTTGTGCAGCAGCAAGGCTATTAAATAGGCCTAACATTCAGGAATATTGATAAATGTAAGAAACAATTGGTGAAGTCTGGATCGGTCTGGAATGCTATCAATGAATTGAGAAAGTATCTGCGAGCCGAGCCCATGTTCATGGGACAACATTTCAAACATTTTTATAGGCAGTAAAAATGGACAATTAGATAAATAAACTATCAGCTAAAATGATAAAAATATAGACAAAATGTGTGTTTTGTGTGTTTTTTTGATTAAGCAATAACACCAGTGCTTAAAAAATGCAATATTTTGTTTGTTCGTTTTCTTTCCCCAGGTAGTGCAGAAACAGACAGTAAGTGAGGTGAAAAACTAAACAGTCATTTGATGGCCAGTTGTATCAGGAATATTCCTACCAAAACTTATTAAAATTGGATCACTTTTCTTCAAGTTATAATGAAAAAAAATCTGGTGTGTTTTTTACGCCCCACAGTGTATATTACCTCAAGTATTGGCAGCCTCTCGTCTGCAATGGCAACATCCAGCAGGCCGGTTGTACCAGCGCCTAGTTTACGCTCTTGCTCCGAGGGACTGTTGTTCAGCTCCACTGACAGTGACATCGGGTCGATAATCGACAGTGCAGTTTCAGCTTCCGCAGCCAGAGAACAGGAGAAGACTTCGAGGCTCTGTAGACTGCATGACAAAGGTCGCTCAGAGCTCTGCCGATACGTCAGAACTGCAGTGCTCTAACAGCATACCAACACACATCAACTGTAGAAATTCTGAGTCAATCAAATGCACTAATAACAACTCTTATAACACTAATAGCACTAATAACAATCTCAACAATTCATCTCAATTCACGATAATCATTATAATACACGAGTTTCAAGGGGCCTTTCTTTACTGTGAATTTTACAAATTTATTGTAAATTTTACAAACTTACCTAACTTCATTATATTTTTGTCTATTTATGATATATAATAACAAGGAAAAAAAACCATTTTATCGCCTGTTTCCACATTAGCTGTGCTGGCTTCTGATCTGCAAAGGTCTCCAAGAAAACCTCTGGAAATTGGTGGAAAAGTAATTTAAACACACTACATGTGACTGCTGCTGCAAATCCAACAATGTTTTACCATCATTTTAAAAAGGAGTCATAACTACCGTACTTGCTGACTACTACATTAGTAGTTATAACTAGTAATTTGTTTGGCAAGTAAGTCATATTTATACTAAAACTAACATTTCACACATGTTACAGATGCAATACATTACAGCATTGAAGAAAACATGCTGCAAAACTCATCCTGTATTTAAAAAAAACTACTTTCATTTCATACCCAATCTGAGCACAGATGTGACTATAACTTGCAAAGCTACACACAGCAACTGCAACTTTACCTTCAGAATAACAGCATTTGTATCCCAGTCGGCTGTACTTTCAACTACCACCAGCTCCGAGTCAATAATGTTCAGGCACAGCTCAAACTGTGTCTCCCTCTATAACAAAAAAACGAACTAGAACCATAAGAAACAGCAGAAGAGCAGAAAGCTTTACAAAAACATCATACCCGCACCTGAATCACATCTCATACTGAATCTAGACTATGATCGTAAAATCAAGTTCGTACAAATCCACCCATATAAAATATACAAACAGAAGCAGATGCAGACAAACCAACAGAGGTAAAAGCGTAACCTAATAATATGAACAATCTATCACTAATACTGTACAGATATCTCATAATTTTTCCATGATAGAATAACAAAAATCACAAACATAATAATCTTTACACAAACAAATCACACTATACAATCAAACAAAATCAATGACAATAATTTAGCGACAATCGCTAAAAAAACCAACATAACATAAGATATAATGCTGCAACCTGTTCAATGCCAGGAATTCGTCTAGTCAGTACACTGCCATGGTTTGCAAAATACATTGATGGCGTGGGCCGCTTTTCTTTTTGCTCGATATTTTCTCTTTCTGTAGTAAGAAAAAACAAAACAACAGACATCACAGATATGCTGCATGGTAAAAGGTAAAAGGTAAAGGTTGTCAATTTGTACAGCGCATCGTCGCAAGCATGCGCACGCCTCTAATGCACTTTCGTCACTAACCAGAGCCACCTGCCGCACGGCCACCATGTGCAGCCTGCAGACACAAGCTGGCGCAGCGGCTGGCTAGGCAACCCCAGTCAGCTGTACCAAGGTCCCCACCTTCCGTAACCCATGTAAATGAATTACTACTCATTTTACCGTCCCATGGAGGGTAGACGGCTGAGTCGACCTACAATTACAATTACAATTACAATGAAAAATTTGCACTCAAAAACTGACAAACACACTGTCAGTTTAATCTAGCACATAAACTAAAAAGAACTGAAATGTTTAAAAGAAAAATGAAATGA
>Ga0056128_1007241_pt1 | contig 14004 bp, 9 predicted proteins | sample WorMetLIZISLAND2_FD_71113 | JGI IMG/M metagenome (GOLD analysis project Ga0056128, IMG submission 71113) | Marine gutless worms symbiont microbial communities from Max Planck institute for Marine Microbiology, Germany - Olavius geniculatus... ... | reverse complement strand
AATCGCATATCACTTGGACTCGGCCCATCGGGACCATAATACACATCGGCCATAGGCGCGTGTGGCGTTGGCGACGGTGGCACCTCCTTGTGAATGATATAAACTTGCGCAGCCCGATATCGCGAATAAAAATCCGTAAAACCCCCTATTTTGGCGTTCAAGATCATCCAAGGTCATTGAATTCGGCGCCAATCGACAGCCAGTATACGATTTCCTATTAGTGATTAATAGTAACCTAGGCCTTATCTCGAACCGTTACTGAGATACAACGAGTTATTGGCCAAAAATCACAAATTTTGACCACCCCCCTCTCATATAGCGACCTCGTTCGGGGTGACCCCCTTCGAATTTATGAGAAAGCTTTACGATTCTTGAAACTAGAGTCTTCCAGGCAGCCGATGGTGAAAATTTGGAAATCCTAGCTTGGACCATTTTTGCCTGATCTACCCGTGTGACAGACAGACGGACAGAATTGCGATGGCTAAGACGCGCTGAAAGCATAGCTGCTTTCACACGTAAAAAGTGAAGTGATTTCGCTGAGCAAAAACATGGCAACTATTTACAGACTACAGTCCTATATCTATGGATAGTTTAGTAAGTTAAAACAGTCTGGTACCAAAAATAAATGCTGTAATGGCTACACAATGAGGTAAGATGTTACGTAATTACCTCATTAAATAAGCAAGTCCAAGCATAACCGGTTGATTTATTTCCTGTTAGGTTTACCGGTTTTCCGCCATTTTTGATCATTTAGTTGAACTTTGGTCTAAGTACAGACTTTAGCATTCAGCTTTAGCTTTTGCTCAGCGAAAAGGCTCAGCGAAAGTCTAAGTCAAAAAGTGAAGTCACCCAATGTTTGCACAAAATTTTATTTTTGCGTAAAGTGCACATGCCATACTCTGTGCATAAGTACTTGCAAAACGGTGACCATAGCATAAAAATAACGCAAAGTATTTATCGTGAAAAAGCTAATAGGGGTCAAAAATACTGACAGTTAGCATTTTTTGTCGGTATTTAATATTTTTAGTATCTGTAATACTGACGTCAGTAATGATATCAGTATTTGAAAACATCGCCATATATGCTTACCAAATATTAATCTTAACTTTATCAATGAATCCAGATACATCTGTGACTTCACCTTACCATCGGTAACTCTGTAACCCTAATCTCCTGTTCAATGAAAATTAAAGATAGTGTATATAGCTCTTTATAGGAAACCCATCTCAAAGCTACGGAGCGTCACCTGCCGCATGGGAGTCCAGTGTTATCTGCCACCCGACACAGCTGAACACACTTCGCCTTAACCCCAGTCAGACAGAATGGTATTCAGAGGGATTGAAGGCTGAGCTGACTACATGTAACATGTAACCTGACACAAAAATAGGCAACCGATGCTGACGAATGGTCAGATAAGATATTCAGGTTCCCTAAGTAATATAGTAAGTCACTGATGATATAATGATGCTGATGACGACTAACCCGTAGGGTAGATAAATCAATGTCATCCAGGCTCACATTCACACTTGCAGCCATTATATTACTCGACTCAAAACAGACTAGACGTTATTTCAGTTGACGCAAAAAAGCTACATTTTCAGCGAGCAAAATGGTTTGAAGACTAGGTCCTAGACTCGAGTGCTTTATCAGCTTTCAGCTGATCCTGTAGAACCATCCGAAACATACTCGAAATACGTGAGTGTTTGTCAAATGTAAATAATGGTCACTCTTTTCTGTTTAAAACGTCATGTAATCACTATTTCACACAACTTAGACGAATTTTTTGCCAAACAAAACAAAAACAGACATGAGTGCCTAACATACGTTGTCGCATGGAAGTTAAACTCCGCCCTAACCTGACACATTAAACAGGGTGCACTAGTGATTGGGTGCACCAATTAACAAATAATCTCCAGAAAAACTTCTGTATGTCGGCAATGGCAGAACAAAAATACGAAATGGTGCCAGACCCTTTCATTTAACCAGAATGCAATTGAAAACACATAGTTAATCTTAGTTATTTGGATAGTAAGCGTTATTTAGCCTATGGCTTTTGCCTGTGCTTACACGTGCCACCAGTAATAGGCCTACTGGTGGCTTCGGTGAATTCTATACATAAGTGCTCGTATAACATATCCTATAATTGTTATACAAAAACTTTTATGCTTAAATATAGGAATAATTGGTTTGCTCAAGTCCACTGTTTCAAGTGAACAATAGCCTACTGTTGGTTGTGTGGCGTATAGCGGTAATGCGTTGTGTTCGATTAACGAAGTTACTCTACATCCGGCCAGGTTAGTACTTGGATGGGTGACTGCTTGCGAGCAGGTAAACCATCTCGATATGTAACCAGCCGCCTATAGGTCGACTCAGCCTTCTATCTCTCGATCCGGGGTAGGCCTAAGTAAATCGAGTACTGCATGGCTGATGTTAAGGCAGGCGCGTTCACTTGTCCGACTTGTCGGGTGGCAGGTTACACTGTGGGATCCCATACGGCAGGTGACGCTCCTTAGTTCTGAAGTGGCTTCGATTAAAAGGTGTACCACCACCTTTAACTTTTTATCTTTTAACTGTAGTTGTGCCCCAAATACGAGTGCCAGAAAAACTAATCAAACTTTGCAGAACTTCTTCAGTTTATCTGTTCAAACGTTTTTGCGAAGTGCTCAGCTTGCACAAGCTCCAATTTTGTTGGGATAACTTTCACTTATCGCTTTAACACCGACGGTCCCCGAGTCCTTGCACGCGAAGTGAGCTCAGTGTACATGTACTAGGATTAACATAACTCACAACTCATATCACATCCACTTACAATGATGTTGAAAATAACATTTGTAAAAATATGAAACACGTGAGCCGTAACAAAATTATTCTTGTAAGACTCACAATATCAGCGTGAATTGTTACGTCAGAATAGTACAACTAGAGTTCAGTTATAATTTTTGGACCAAACAAAATGATAATAAACCTTGCTTTATATGTGGGTACTGGAGACTGTACATGGCGTAAATCTTTTCTGTAACAAATTTGGTGAAAACAAATTTCTGACACACCCTGTAGACAATAAACCAAAATAAAAAAACCAAACGCTAGGATTCAAAAATCAGCACTGGCACATAGCTGCTAGTTTAGACAAGTTTAGTGAAGCACATAAAACTTACATTTAGAAAACAAGAAATCTGCGCTAATGCTCATGAGATGCGCAAAAGCCTATGTTCCTGTTCGCAGGTAATCTTGGTTTATTTCCATCCACTTTGTCGAAATTCACTTTTTTGCAGCCGAAAATCGCAAAAAAATCTCTAGAAACCCCAATTTTGACGTTCAAGGTCAATCAAAGTCATCAATATTGACAATCCTAAAAAAACTCGTTGCCAGTGTTTGTCTAGCTGTGCCTTTCTGCAACCATTTTCACGTTAGACAAGCCAACAGCGAATAAATAGGCCCAAGCACTTTTTAGAGGATACCCCTCATTGACACCCGCGTGCGCAGGCCTCTTTGAACCTAGAGGGTCCGGACTTTGATTGTTAAAATCTACATTCAATGCTGAAAATTTCATGTGCAGATTGTCTTGATCTATCTCCAGCCGTTTCGGCACAATTCACTCTTGAAATGCGTGTCGCAGCCCGAAATCGAGAAAAATTCAGTAAAACCCAATATTTTGGGGGTTCAAGGTCATTCAAGGTCATCGATGTTGACATTCCTAAAAAGCTCGTTGCCATTACTTGATATGATAAGCAGCACGTTAGACGAGCTAATAACGATAAAATAACGCCTTTTTAAGGGGGAGGGGCACTCCTTTTTCTCCCCCTCGTTTGGGGAACTCCATTACCCAGCGGCATGAAATTTTGTCGCGAAATACTAGAGACATAAAGCTATCATATGGTAAAAACCCGAAGTCTCTATCTCACCATGGGCTTGGAACGGTACCGGGACGTGACAGACAGACACAAGACAGAATAACCATAGCTAATACGCGCGTAAAAATCAATGAGCATCAATTAATGGAAAAGCAGTTCAATAGCAGAATATATAAGAGACAGCCGTGCTGCAGGGAAACTGTGCATTGCCACGATCATTTTTGGCATGTGTGTCTGAGAAGTGGTCAATGGTAAAGCTGTCAATGACTTATCAGTGCACTTTAGTAAAGTTGCTTAATAGCCGCAGAAACATGTACCCCCCCACAAATTAAATCTGAACTGTCTCGGTTACGGTACTGAAGTTTTTGATTTAGTGATATTTTTAATGCTGACTGATAAATCAACTTCCAGTTCAAGTTTTGATATGTAACGTCAGCACGCCACGTGACGGTCGTCAATCCCGGTTAGGCCTATATGTCACCATCAGTCTCTTCACCGACATGACATTCTTCATGTTGACGCTCTGTTGCTTGGTGATCGCCGTCTTCCGTGTCATGGTCAGCGTGCGGCGGTGAATTATAGAGTTCTCTTCCTCACAGAGTTGTTGGGCCGGGCGTGTGACACACCGTCTTCATGGCCGCCACATCTCCCATGACTAAGCTGCGACGGGATGCATGAGTACTCCGTGGCCATCTGTCAGCATTTGTTGTATAGTGTGTGATTAAATTAGTTGTGTTTAATAATGAATAACAAAACACAGTAAAGTAAAATAGTAACAAAATTACTATTAATGAAACCGCCAGAACAGAACATGTGAAACGGTAAACATTGCTGACAGTAAAGCCAGAACGTTGCGGGCAAATACCGCAGTTAAACCCTGCACACGGGCATGTCCAGGCAACACACGGCCCATCAGCATCTTCACTCATCTCTTCACTCGTCGCTCGTCATGTCGAGGTGACGAGCCACACGCCCTCCAGAAGCTGTAAAAGATAGCTCGCCGCCGCTGCTTGATATACTGGAGACAGAGCTCGCAGCGGCCGGCCTGGCCTCGACATGACGAGCGACGAGTGAAGAGATGAGTGAAGAGCTCATCACTGAAGACTGACGAAGCCTCGTCACCTCGTCGCAATAAACTGACGACCGACGAGATCGTCACCGACGACTGAAGAGCTCATCACTAAAGACCGACGACTAAAATGAAGAATGGGTAAAACAATTAGATAAAAGAACTATTAAAAAAGTGCCAGCAGTGTTGGAACTTAAGCTAAAATAAACTACAGAAAAGATAATGCAAAAACTTATAGTTTATTTATCTGCAATAGATAAATTTGCAAATATGCAACAGATAAATTTATATAAATTATAATAAATCAAGTTTCCATTTGGTTCCATGCACCTGACTAAGCTCGCTAGGGCCTATTTGTTGGTTTTCGATTATCACTATTACATTGCACTGAACCACAATGCAAAAACTGTAAGAACGAGCTCCACCAACGAGACTCAAGCATGCTACATTTACAGTTATGCATAATGCATATTGTGCTGTAGTTTGCAGACTTTTCATGCAGTTCAATGTGTTCAAGACACTGCAATAACTATATTAACATTCTTGCGGTAGAATTAGCCATAGTCCTGTCAGTTAGCTGTCCTAACTGTTGTTCTGCCACAGTAGCGCCACCTGTTGTTGCTCCATTCGATGCCGTTCCTGCAGTCGCTGTAACTCGTTCACTGTCATGAAGTCACCTCGGGTGTCATCCGCCCCTGCAGACAGCGCTGCTGCCGCTGCTCTCGTCGTTGAACTGGATGAAGAATTTGACGCATTGTCTGTCGAGTTTCGTCGTGGCAATACTTTCGGCTTTGGAACTTTCTTGGCATACTCAATGGCCTATGCATCCACAGCATCCATTCTCGGTCAATGTTAGTGCAGTGCACTGATTGCCTAACATACAACGACAATGAACTACGAGTACCATCTGCAATAGCACATGACATCAGTCCAGTGGCAGATTCAGAGAGTGTGAAGGGACAGAGCCCATTGAATGGATGCATTATTATAACCAAGTGACAATGTTGCACAAAAATTGCGTTAGCTCTGCATAAACATTAAAAAAATGTCCTAAAATGGGAGACAGCCCTCTTCCCATACCTCACTCTCTTGAGTGCCTCGACCCTCCCGCTCCCCACCCCATTTTAAAATTTCAGATCTACCACTGATATAACTATTTTACCAGCGCCACCAATACTACTTAGAGCTGTCAGAGAGGCAAATACACAAAACCAGAGCTGGGGTCTCTGAAGTATATGGGTTATCTTAATACTGAGGTTGAGATCTGACAGAGACTAAAACTAAAAAAATAGTCAACCACTAAGATCTGTGCTTTAAAACTGGATAATCTAACCAAAAACTGCATTCCTGGCAATGGTACTAGTCATATGTTGTTTAACTTGCCAAATTTTACAGAGTAGCCTAAACTTCTGAGAACTGTTGATGCAAAACTTTTTTTATTTCTTTTATAAAAAGCAACACGTCATTAGGTCCACTGTTGACAACCAACAGAAACCAAATACAGTCAACAAGTCCTTTTGACTGTGTTTCTTTCAAAAATTCTTCAGAACAATTGAAAATGTACAATAATAATAATTACAAAAAAATTATAATCTACTAACGAGGCGCCGACGACCAAGTTGTTCGTCGCCTTCTGACTCCTTTTGTTTCGGATGCTTTGTCTGCTGCAGGTCAAGTCGATTTCGCTCCTGTATCAGCCGGGCATAGTCTTGCTTGCGCTGGACCTTCTCTTTCTATGACAAAACACATCACATCCAAACACACACAGTATTAACAATCAGCTTGCAGGTAAACCTAATTCACTCCTAAGACAGGCCAAACTCTTCCTATCCTCTGTGACACAACATAAGCTACTGGTAGTATTTCTCAAATGACTCCTTGATCTGTCTAGTTGCATCAATTAGAAAGTTCCAAACACAGTTTATACAAGTAATTTGAGCAAAGCTTACGAGACGCACGACAGCCTTAGCAGTTACTGTTCACAGATTTTCTTGGTCTATTTCCAGCAATTTTGTCGCAGATGAAGTGTGCAGTTTTGTGCACCGCAGCCGAAAGTCCCAAAAACACTTAAATATCCTATTTTTGGGGTTCAAAATCATTTAAGGTCATCGATGTTAATACCGCTAAAAGCTTGTCACCGGTGCTTGTTGTGATAAGCAGCATACCTATGCATATCTGCAACTGTTTTCACGCTAGAGCAGCCAATAAAATAATCACTTATTAGAGAGGTACGCTTCTGTGACACTCGCATGTGCAGGCCTCCTTAAACTTAGGGGGTCGGCACTTGGACTGCTAGAATCTGCATGTGATGCTGAAAATATCATATGCAGGTTGTCTTTATCTATCGCCAGCCATTCCCATGCAATTCACTCTTAAAATGTGTGTTGCAGCATGAAATTGCAAAAAAAATCACTAAAAACCCATTCAAGGTCGTCCAAGATCATTAGTATTTAATATTTATATGCCAAAAAATCTTGTCACAAATGCTTGATATGATAAGCAGCAAGTCTGTGCCTATCTGCAACCATTTTCATGCTGGGCGAGCCAATAGCAGTAAAATACGAAATTTCTAGGGGGTACCACTCTTTGATGCTCTCTTTCGAGGGGAACCCTTTTACCCAGGGACATAAAATTTCGTCAGCAAAAACTAGAGTCCTCGGGGCAACTGACTGTGAAGATTTCATGATACTAGTTTGCATCATTAAGATACAATCGCAGAGTGTGACGGACGGACAGACAGACACTGGACAGTCAGATGGGCAGACGGATGTGGATGCCTGGACGATGGCTAAGACGCGCTGAAAGCATAGCTGCTTTTGCGCGTAAAAATCGTCTGCTGTTAACTGCAAACAATGCCAAAAAGTGATATTAATTTAACATGAATATTAATAACAACAATAACACAACTGCATACTTTTGACTCAGGTTTATGCATGTAAAAAGTGAAGTGTTTCCCGACTCTGTCTCAAACCGTAAGATTCACAGGGCAGTAGTGATCTTTGTTTCCCACAAGAGTCGCTAATTTCCCTGCAAGAGCACAGATATAGGACTAGTGCACCATGCCTGTTTATGTCCCAACAGCTTTCACACATAATACACCTACCCAGGAAGAGACGGCTGAGCTGAGTTAACCTGATTTATAATGAAAACAAGATCTAATGTAACATACACGCTCCTTGTGGGAATCACTTTCAAAGTCGGGACCCAACGTTCCAAGCGTTGGTTTCATCTCTTTCTTCAGCTTGCGGTAGTCGGCGATCGTATACGCCTTGTACAGCTTTTTATTCTGCCTGCGATACTGATCTGCATAGCCAACCGACCGTGGGCCTTTCGGCGAAACTAGCTCGTTGCTGACTTGTGGTGCCGAATGCGGCTTAGGCATTCCCTGAAAAGGCAACGAAATTAATGCTCAATTGTACTTCAAAGCAGCACTACATAAATGCAAAGTGGTGAGCAAAAAATAAAAAAAAGATCATAAGGATAAAAAATTTTAAAGAAACGGTAAAATGTCATAACTAGCATTAAACATGTGTTTACGTTAAGCATTTAAAACATCACACTGCATATATTAATAATATTCCAAGTCATCAACAAAGTAGAAAGATTTATGATTTTAGTTAAAGATTCTCCAATGTGAGGTCAAAAACACTGAAGGTAAAGAGATGAAATATAGTAGTAGTTTAGAAGAAGTTATAGCAACAAAACATTATACATTTGCAAACTGTATGTGGTCACTCTGTGTGTTTTTTGCACAACATTTCAAGTAGTAATCAGCATCATGCAGTTTCTCTGCAACAAACGTACTTTGCCTTTATAAGAGACAAGTACTTGAAAGAAACTAATTTATTTATTTGCCCAAAAACGTAAATATTGCAATGCAATTGCTGTAAACAAAAAAAACTGAAAAGAAAGAAGTCACCATTGTTGTTATTGAAATTTTATATACCACAGGTTGGCCTAATAAACATGCCAGAAGTTAGACATCTAATTTAAAAAATAATGCTGGACCTCTCGTGCAGATCCGACTGGCGGCAGCACAGCATACGGACTCATGAACTGACTGGATGTCGTTGGTACACTGTTTTCTCTGACAATGTTTGTTGCAAAGTACTGATGATTCTGTGTTACATGCTGCAAAGACATAAAAATATCTACGGTCTCCATATTTTAACTCTCGCTGGTAATCGTGGTACAAATAACATCTAACGTTGTAAGGTATTGTCCCTGATTACCACAGTTTCTCCCACATGAACACACACACATTACAATCGACAAAGTTGGTAATCCCGGCACAGAACTTGTAAGCACTAACAAAATCAATGAAGTTGCACTCAAGTGAAGCAGAACAGATAGCAGCGTATAAGGTACATTATTCATGTTGCTTAACCATCTTTGGAAAATGGCACCTGACACAACATGAAATACTTTGCAATGAAAGAAGCCTAATTTTCCCATCTTACATTACATTGATCAACAAGCATTTTTTGTTTTTACAAGTCTAAATCCTGTAACAAGCGAAAATTCAACACACGAACCTGCAATTGGTACGGATGAACAGCGTGGTGTGGTGCGTCACTGCCAGTGGCTGCCAGTGACTGTGGATGGCTGTAATTGTAGCGGATTGGAAGCTGGTGGTTTACAGCCTGGTGGGTATGCCCTGGACCAGTGTAAGCCTGTGTCTGAGCTGACTCTGAGTACTGATAAACGTCCTGCCGAGCAGCAGATGATTCAGTGTACTGCAGTGGGAGTGACGTCGATGGCTGGTTCAACACTGGCCGCGGACTTACCACGTTCAGGTTGATATCCACGCTGACTTTCTGTGCTGCTGAATTTCGGGGCATCTCGAGAACCGTAGGCCTCAATGAGCTGCTGGTGGAAAGCTGATGCTGTTGAGTGTTAGGATGCTGCTGATGAAGTGCTGCCATGGTTGACTGAGAAGGAACCGCGACCGAACGTGGAGCGACTCTGTTCTGTGCAGGTCTAGCTTTACCACCACTGCGTTGAGCCTTTCCCGGAATCTGTGATGACTCGGCCGCCAATTCCTTCCTGGCTGCAAGTGACTGAGAGCGTGACTGCCACAGCTGCTCGGCACTTGGCATCACATCAGACTCTTCACGCCGTCCTTCACTCAGCTCCAGTGCAACTGGCGGCTTGTGTTCTGCAACATCTGGTGGACCTGATGCTGTATCTGCAGGCCGATGCTGAAAGTGTACAGAGTCCACCATGTTCTTGCCTTTCTTTCTCGAGTGTATCTGACCGTATGATTGCTGCTGCCTTCTGTTAATGTTCTGCCGATTTGCTACAACGAAATCGATTGCTGCTGCATCTGACCGCCTTTTGTAATTTGAAGAAGCCTGAAATATCTGGCCCTGAGACTGAAATGCTGGAGAATATTGATGAGCCTGAGTTTGATTGGATGGTGGAAGTGGATGAATAGGCAATTGCTGTTGGTTGGCACTAAAACTTTGTGACGATGCATCGGCTTGGCCATTCTCTGGCACATCAAAGCTTGAATCTGCAGCATGGTACTCTTTGTGTGGTTGGTTTTTATAAACATCGTTATGCAGGCGTCCTTCATTATGATCAGCCTTTCTATTCTCTACCTCCTTATATGGATGGTACACAAGTGAATTTAAAAGTTGACTGCTATCGGATGAGTTAGAATTACGAGGCAGAGCTCCAAAGTTGACTCGACGCCGGTTGCCAGGGTTGACTTTGTTCTTGGAACCGACACCGGGTGGAACATGCCCGTCAGTCAACTCCAGGTCAAAAGCAGCTTCTCCGTCACTGGGTTCGTCATCGGAGTGACACAGTTCAAGATGTGGTACATGAGCACGCCTTGCTTGACATCGCTGATGCTGTCGTTCCAGCTGAGCCTCCTCATACTCTTCAGCGTCATCATGCAAGTAATAATGGCAAGGTCCAGCATCAACATCAACCCACCTAGGTACTACGTTGGCTCTGCCATTTCCGCTTGCCTGTTGCTCGACCATATGTCTATCATTAGCTGTTCCCATCATCAGGTCTTCATAACGAGCAGGATCAACAACCACAATGCTATTCTTATTCTCAGCCACTGCATTCAAGTCACCAGGATTACTTTCCAGGCTGTCCAGCAGCATTGAACTCTGAACACCATGACCAGACTGTTCATCGGATTTCCGATCATGACAGACTGAAAATGAAGGACCATCTGCACCAAGCTCCAGTTCCTCATCTGTCCGCCCGGTCAACATTCCATCTACCTCAGTGTCTACATAGTGATAGCGTTCTTCATCTTCACGACCAAACACCGGTGAACTGACATAAATCTTTCGTGCATTGCCTGCCATTGTTGAAGATAAATGGAGTCAAACTTATGCCTTGTCTAGCCACTTGGTGAAGACTGACATCTGCATCACTGTTCACACAAAATAAAGCACTTGCACGGTTGTTTCCACTGTCCAGGATAATGAAAAATGTAATGCAAACAAATAACTATCACATATTGGGGTAGCCTATCTAACTGGCCATTACATTTTCATCCTGTGAGCTGTAATATCATTACAGACAAAGATGTAAGTGTAAGATGTAATAGTATAGTCCAGGGTTCCTACAGATTTTCTGTAGCAGAATTCCCAGACTTTTCCCTGACTTTTCCAGTCATGAATGACAATTTCCCTGACATTATCCAAACAATACCTATCGCACAAATGTCATAAATGGTATCAAGTAATGAAACGGTATTAATATAGCAATACAAAAATGACAGAGGCCCTGGTTGGGAGGTCAGGGGGGCAAAGCACCCCCTAAAGCTGAAACACGTCTAGCTTCTGGACGTTCAATGGAAGCCGTAAATTTGCCTGCTTTTTAATATTTGGAGATGCAAAAAATCACAGTTATCTGCGACCTGAATGATCCAAGATCATTTTCCCTGACTTTTCAAAAATAATATTCTTCCCTGACATTTCCCTGACTTTCCCTGACAACACAAATTCCCTGACATTTTCCAGTTTTCCCTGATCTGTAGGAACCCTGATAGTCACATCCGATAGCCACGACAATGTTTACAGGGTAAAAGGTTATCTGCCTGTCCTCAAATTTTATTGATTCAAAAAGCGTTTTGCAAAGATTTACATCTTGTGAGTTATTATCTGTAATAAAACTATTGGGTTTTTGTTATTTTTCTGTTGAGAGAGATTTTTTACAGTAAAACAGCAAAAACTGGCGTAGACAGGGCATTATGCTTTCGATAGCCAATGCGGCATCATGTATAATTTTAGCAAAATTCCGTTCAATGTCAAATGTTGCATGTACCTTTTTGATGGTTTGGCATTGCAGTCATAGATTTAATGGTTTTAACTTAGCATCACTCGAGAATTTGTCAACATCAACATTTGAACTGGAAAAACAATGAACATAAACTAACGTAATGTATTTACAAGTCCGAGCTATAGTAATCATAGTATGTCAATATTCTACGCTTGTTTATGCTTGCGTGTTCGATGAAATCTCAGCGATTAAATGTGAAAAATATGACCAGGTAACATAGCTAACACTAACCCTAACCCTAAAACCTAACCCTAACCCTAAACCCTAACCTTAACTCCAACTCTAACCGAAGTTCTTGCTCACAAGTGATTAAGATGCTACCAATGGCTGTTTCAGCCATTGGTAACATGGGGCACTTTAAATCGCTCGCAAGCAAAAATTAAGCAAAAACCGGAAATTTTGTTTTAGATATTGACTATTAAGATGTATTAGGTAGTATGCAAAAAAGTAATTTAAAATGCAATGATCCGAGGACAGGTTGGTAACCCTTGGCCGTTTACAGTGCTGCCATCATGTCACTGGCATGCAAAAGTTCACCCAACAGCTAACAACATTTAGGCAAAGCCAACTCACTTCACATTATAAAAGGTTATTATGACCTAATCAATCGCTTATATAAATCTAATGAGTTTTAAAGTTTATCCGGCACAACCTGTTCTGTAGCCTTGTTATACATGACTGAAACGCTGTAATATAATATCACCTACCGGTTTTGGGGACAGTTTATTTAATTATTATCAATCAATCAATCAATCAATTTATTTATTTATCTCAGCGATTAAATTTGAAAAATATAACCAGGTAACATAGCTAACACTAACCCTAACCCTAAAACGTAACCCTAACACTATCCTTAACCCTAAACCCTAACCTATAGAAACATGCACTAATATGCCTAGTGGACGAAGTAATAATTAGCCCCCGATTTGATAATGTCACCATTATACTGACCCATTGAGTTATATATTTTTATAAGATATAATAGTACTGACCTACTCAGGAGAAAACTTGTAACAAAATAAACTTAACACCTTGCCAAATACAAATTGAAATTACACAAAAAATAAACTGACGGACTATTGCCATAGCAACGACGACACAACATGTATAACATAACGTAGTGCAGAATTAGACACCCGGTACTGTAAGTAAGTAAGAAAGTCTTTTATTTGATGCATCAATAACAGCATCATGCATGACAAACGCATATAGCAAATCGAAAGAAACACGCGAAACAGAACATCGTTATAGTTTGGAGGGAAAGTGTAGGCCTACGTACAATCAGTGCACTATTGCTGGCCATGGGACAAAGTAGGGCTCTCAATGTTCAGAGTTCGAGACAGAAGGAGCAAAGCATCGAAACGCGCTGTCGGCGAAGTGAGTTCTGGTAGACCTAGTTGGTCTGTCCAGTATGTAGACCTAGTGATTTAATCGAAAAACGGAAGTGGATCCCTGAGGTCTGATGTGGAAGCTAGGTGCAGGAGTGGATGTATTCCGGTTCTTGTACGGTACCGTAGCCAAGACTTACATCAACACGGCAAGCTTGTAGCCTATAACCAATGAGTTGGCGAAGTGGCAGCCAGTGTTTCAAGACTCAAGAGTGGTTGAGACGGTGACTGTCGCAGCGCCGTCTGCATAGACCCCTCAGCTGACTCGCGCCGCCGCCGCCAGCCGGAATCGTCTGGCGCCGCCGCCAGCCGAAAAACAGACGGCGCGCCGCCAAGCCAGCTGAAATTATGGGGCGCCGCCGCCGCCGAAATTTTTACGGCG
>Ga0056128_1007240_pt1 | contig 14004 bp, 8 predicted proteins | sample WorMetLIZISLAND2_FD_71113 | JGI IMG/M metagenome (GOLD analysis project Ga0056128, IMG submission 71113) | Marine gutless worms symbiont microbial communities from Max Planck institute for Marine Microbiology, Germany - Olavius geniculatus... ... | reverse complement strand
GTTAATACTGCGATGGGTGACTGCCTGTGGGCAGGTAAACCATCTCGGGATGTAACCAACCGCCTAGGTCAACTCAGCCTTCCATCCCTCCGGGGTAGGTAAATCGAGTACCGGCCTATCAGGCTGGGGTTAGAGCTGGGCGCGTTCACCTCTGTCGGGTGGCAGGTAACACTGCGTGATCCCATATGACAAGTGACGCTCCGTAGCTCTGAGATGGGTTCGCTCATTAGGAGCTATGTGCGACCTTTAACCTTTAACTTTAACTGTTAACATCAAAAGAGCTTTCCCAATTAAATTCTCTTTTGAATAAACCACCACTGCTGTAGCGACCACGACTAATACCACTACTGATATACTACTATTAAACCTACTGATACAAATATCGCTAGCTGCAACTTTGAGCAGTCTATTTCTATTTAACTAATCAAATTTTCCTTCAGTTTTTCCAAAGTTTGGCCCCAGTCCTCTAACCATATATTTACGGCTGGTTAGCTAGGCCAGCTTGGAGATGATTATAGTGGTTATGACTAGACACAGTTCAGAACAGTCAAAAAAAAAATGTCTGCATTGCAGGCTATCCAGTACACAACATCAGAGGGGTCAAGTAAACTCCAACAGGGTCCCATTGCTGAAGTGACTACAAGCCTAACTGATGACAAAACGATAGTTATATCTACACCGTGTCTAGAAAAAAAGTCTACGGTTTTTCAAAACATATGTTTAATTTTTGTTAAAGATATTAACCGAAACACTGTTAGCTTTTTCACCTCTGATAAAATAGAAACAGCACTTTTTGATGACGTTATAATTATGTCAGCTCTACGTAGTGACATGGCAATATAAAAAGAAAATATGTCAACAGTTTAATAAAGTGAATACTCAGGACGACTCGTGCCTAAAATTATGAAAATAGGTTAAAAAAGCAACATGCAACCGACAATATACTGATAGTCCACTTTGCCCGAATACTGACGCCACTTTACTCTTCGTTTTCTTACTTTACTCCAAACCAAAATAAACAGAAATGCAAAAAATAGGTTTTTTAAGCTGTAGCTGTCTTAGTTGTCATCAACAGTGACAAAACTCGCTGTTAACCAACTTTTGAGTCAACAACTTTATTACAAATGTACAGTATCGCGACACAAACGCATGCTGTAGAAATGACGCTGCCTGCTTATAACGACTACTGCACAACGACGTTCCCGTACTGCACGTGACGGCCATACTTTAACATGGCAAAAAGCAAAAATGAGTTAAAAATTTTGAAAAAAGCAATTTATTTCTATGCCAAATAACTCTGAAGTTTTTTACTGCAATTTTCTTTCATAATTTTTCCAGTTTTCATATTGCAGAGGCTCATTTGAACATTATATTTCTGCAAAAAATGTCATTTTCCATGACGTCACGATTAAATTAGCTATATAGTTAATGAAAAATAAATTTTTAAAATAAGTTTCAAATGCTTTCACTGCAAATCATCGTAATAATGCCTGCCAAAAATTATGAAAGCAAGTTTAAATTTGTTGAAGTTATTCAGAAAAAAGTGTAGACTCTTTTTTCCGGACACAGCGTAAATATGTTAAAAAGTTAATAGAGACCGTCACTGCACCTCTGTTCCTTCCATCACATATCTTCGAGTAACATCAACAATACGCCACCCTGGAACTGAAACAGACAAATATATACACTCCGTCTCAAAAAAACATCCCCGACATTTTCGACTGTAACTTGAAAACCAATTATCAGATTTTGGCAATTTTTGGCACGAGAACTCCCGACACAACTTGTCATCAAATGACCATTCAGTTTCCCACCTCACCCAACGTTTACTTCTGCACTACCTGGGGAAAACACAACCAGTGAAATATCACTTTTTATCCAATGCGATATGATTGCTTAATTAACATAACACGTAAAAACACATTTTGTTCACATTTCTGACACTGTGGCTGACATTTCATCCAGTTGTCCATTTTTCAACTGCCTACAGTAAAACTGCTTGAAGTGTTGGCCCACTATGCGAACACAGGCAAGGAGACACTTTCTCCATTCATTGACAGCAGCATCGATAAAGTTCTGCTCCATACCAATCCAGGCTGTACTAGTCACTTCTTGACTTCACAAACATTCCTAAACTTCATCTGGTAAACACACTGCTGCATGACAGTTAAACCTTGAAATAGACTGGCTGTTGGGGCTCACAGATTACGATAGATGAAATTTATCAATGTTTTTTCATTCATTTTAATGTGTATTATGCTTGGTCTGATTTCCCCAAGTAGTGCAAAAGCAAACGTTGGACGAGATAGAAACTAAAACACTTATTTAATAGCCAGTTGATTCAGAAATATTTCTGCCAAAAATTATTAAAATCTGCTAATCTTCATTTAAGTTACGATCGATAATGCCAGCGATGTTTTTTCAGGTTTTCTGTTTATTTCAACACATATTTCGCTTGATCTGCTTTCCCTAGGTAGTGCAGAAGCATACATTAGATGAGGTGGGAAACTAAATGATCATTTGATGGCAAGTTGTGTCAAGAATATCTGTACCAAAAATTATCAAAATCCGATAACTGGTTTTTAAATTAGTCAAAAATGTCCAGGATGTTTTCTGAGACACATTGTACATTACACACAACACACAATATACAAAGACAATTTAGCATATTCTTTTTCTACATAATTTTCACTTACTTTTACATGTTTTCAGTACTAGATTGTCAGTATCAACACATGGCATAGTGCATGCAAAAATAAGAAAACTGCTTTGCAAACAAAATATCAAGTTCTCTGTAGCATGTACGATGACTTTATCATCTGCTTTATTATCTTAAGATCGATCATCAGCACCAAATGTGTTACATAATGTTCTGCAACACATGACCACATTGGTATGAACTATCCAATAAGGCAAAAGCTCATCATAACAAATCGTTTTTGTGTACATATTTACCAATTAACCACAACTGTAATGTACATTTTATTTACTTTTAGCCCGGTACATTCGTCTTGTATGTTAATTCACAAGCTGCTATAAAATACAACAAATATGTTTCATTCATTCATTCATAATTCTAACACACAATGATTTAAAGACCAAATGTTTCCACATTAAATTTGGTGCCCTGGTAACAAACCAAAGCAGTGAAAGCAAATGTAAACATAGCCATAGCAGCTCATCAACAACATAGATACCAACATTAAGTCCAAATATTTTATACATAATTTTCACTTATTTTTACATGTTTTCAGTAAATGAAAAATAAAAATTATTGCATTCAATGTTTTCCAATTTCAATCCACAACTATGTGCATTTCTTAAAAGTCCATGGACACCAAAATTAGCTTACCATTTTCCTAAAAGCGCACAATTTTCTGAGAATTTTGACACTAATATCGGCACCCAGCATTTTGTCAACACGAAAAACATACATTCGGAATCGACGATCTACGAAAACGATGCAGAAAACGAGACGCCATGTTGACAGGCTGATGATGTCACCGCGTGTACCCCCGTAGTCAACGTAAAATACGCACAGAAACATAAGCATTATAAAATCACATTGTCTACCTTTGTACTGCTGCAGTCGTCATGCGAAACAGTACTTTTTGCCATTAAAAATATTAAAATTAATTGGTAAACACTGACTGGGTAGTGGGTACACGAGGTGACGTCACTTCCAGCCACTTCCAAGATTGGGATTTTATAGCATAACGTAACGCCATTTTTCGTTATATTCAGGCATTAATTTCATATATTTATAAAGCTGAAATCATCGTATTATACAAGCAAGGTGAAATGCCTAATTGAGGTCTACATAAATTTTACAAGTGAGTTTGATCGTGGCCATGGACCTTTAACATCAGAATAATTTACACCATTTTGCCGAAGCACACAGAGATGGAAAATCACAAACCGGCAATTTCTGTCGACACACTAGTGGCAGCGGTGACCGCAGTCGAGATAGATGAGAGTCGAGATCGGTTGTCTGGATTAACAACGACGTTCTCTGATGCTGTGAGATTCACAGCCTTTTGATCATCACAAGCAGCAGCTTCGGCAGCTGCTGACATTCGCCTGGTACGAATCCTCCGAACCGCATCACTGGGGTTATCACAGACTTCTCCCGTTGTTACGGTGACATCGTAAGAAAGTGCACTTGAAATTGTTCGGCGTCGCTTGCGGACAGTCAGTCGACGAGCAACTGACAGTCTCCTGCGATGGACCTTACTTCGAGGCTGATGGAATTCTTCCTGCACATTTGGCTTGGTCGCTTTGGCTGACAATACATTCTTGCTAAAATCCTTAGAGTCTGGGGTGGCAACAGTGGGTGAAATTGTCTCGATGTCATGTCTTAGAGCTCGTCTGGCGAGGGTGCTAGGAATGTGACTAGCGGCCTTGGCACTATCTGACCTGTATTGAACATAAAGCAATATTAAATAATTATTACAGTATAGCATAACATATGAGCATCAATGCAAACCAATACGTGTATAAGACATGTATTAAAAATTAACTGAGACTGTAATAATGTACATACATAGCTCCTAAAAGACACTGGGTTATGTGAGTGAGCCTACCGGAAAAAAAAACAAAAAACCACATTAACTCAAGTGCAATACTAGTCTATTGAACCACTAATAACAAAATGTTTCATTATGTTTGTAGTTTTTAAGCCTAGTACAAAGTTTGTATTTTAGTTACCAGTACTCTAATTATTTGTACAGATATTAAATCACTAAGTCAGAATCAAGCAAACAGTATTTATTTAGCAACAAATCACACTACTCGTTCAAAAGCTGACAAAAAGCTTAATAAAATCCAAAAACCACCAACTCAAGATTGTTTGTTTGTTCAGTGCAAAATCATACAAAAACTAAGTTAGTTTTATCAGTTCAATATTAGCAGAATACTGCACAATTCCAGAGTTGAATCAGTGGAGTCAAGCAATGCATACATACAAACTAAATACACGAATATCAGACATACCATAGTGGAAGTTTTTGATTACTGGATGTTTTAAAGACAATCTCATCGTCACACACAATCTGCTGCACGGCATTCTGGTCCTGATTTCCACCTCTGTAAAAACGAGCCGGAGATATCTTGATTTCAGTCACGTTGTCTGAGTGGCCAGTATTCTGTCTCAAGACATGACTGTGATCTTTGTTTGACCTTGCAACTTCAAGCCGTCCATTGTCCTTCAGGACAGGGTCGGCGTGACGATTGCTTTGTCTCAGGTGCAGAAGCTCTTGGCCGAATTGTCGAAGACGACGACTGATCTGAAACTGAAACAAGCCATAACACGTGTTCTGTGAATTGCTTTAGTGATAAAACACCTGATTAAAACATATGATTTGACTTAAAACAGTAAAAAAATTGTATTGATTATAAACTGCTACTAATTCAACAGTGCTCAGCAAAATGCATTGTTTACTTTACAATGGTTCCTATACAGCACTTACATATGACAGCAGCTCAACTGCATGCAGAGTTGCCCTGTACCCACTGTATACACAGCTGCTTCCATGACAGGTGACTGGTCATGTCGTGTGTGATGTCATTGTGGCTTATTAAATGGACAGGCATCCACACTGTGCAAAGTTGTTAGATTGCAAAAAAAATGATATCGAGTAAGGAATGAGGTTAGCATTAGAATTTGTTAGCAAAGGACAATCAGTTGTATCTCAGCTGTAGAACTGATGACGCAAATCTGTCGGTTGCAATTCTTAAGCGCTGTGTGACAGCAATCAGCCACTGGATGTCCGCCAACCGCCTCAAATTCAACACGGAGAAAACGGAATGGTTGTGAACCAGCACTGGGAGCAACCTCAACCGACTGCCAGAGAGTGCACGCAGACTTGGGAACAACATGATCGATGTCACAGACGCTGTGTGACTTCTTGGAGTGGTCATCACGCTGGATCTGAGTCTGAACAAGCACGTTACCGCTGTCAGCTCTAAGTGCTTCTTCCAGTTGCATCAGCTGTGTCAAGTTCGACGGTCACTTAACGATGAGTCTGTGGCAACACTAGTCCATACACTTGTCACGAGTCGTATATAGAGTGACTATTGCAATGGTCTGTTGGCTAGCACACCGAAAGCGGTGTGACTGAAGTTGAAGTTGGTTGCAGCGCGTAATGAACTCTGCAGTGCGAGTCATTACAAACACATGGAAGTTCGACCACGTCTGTCACACGTCCGACATGATATCCTACACTGACTGGATGTAACTGAGCTGTCATGTTCAAGTCATGATTGTTTGTTGTGAATAGATTCATTAGGTCGAAAGAACTTTACAGTAATAAATTCATCAATTACGACCAAAAATTGAACATTTGTATCTCAACGTTTCGACTTCCATAAGATGTGATGTGATAAGACATACGTAGGTGAAACAGGAAGAAAACTTGGTGTCAGGTTGCAAGAACAGAGAACTAAAGTGGAGTTCAAAACCAAGCAAACTTTTACCAGAAGTCAGCGCTCCAGCACTTCAGCAGAATACAACAAATAGGCTCTCACCGACCATGCTCTACAAGAAAACCATGCGATAAACTGGTCTGATGCGTCGGTGATCGACAGGGAACCTGACAGAGCCACCAGATGAATCAAAGAAGCAATTCACATCCGCAAGGAGGGACACCAAGCCATGAACCATAAAGAAGGCAGCTACCAACTCAGCCACGTGTACGACCGCTTTCTTGGCACAGGACTTACTGTGCGAAGAACCGGAAGAAGAAATTATTGTTTTCATTCTCCTGATGAAGGTGGAAGTCGAAACGCTGAGGTACAAACAATTTTATGGTCGTAATTGATGAATTTATTACTGCATGATTGTTTGTGAACAAGTGTCTGCATGGAATAGGACCACCATATCTGTCAGAGATGTGCCAGCCGATCTCATCGTTGGCTGGCCGTTGTCATCTGCATTCAGCTATATGGACAACTTGCTGTTCTCCGCTACAGACTCATAACAGCTGGCAGAAGGCATTCTCTTTTGTTGGCCCGTCAACATGGAATGGTCTTCTGATGTACCTGAATGATCACACACTTAATCTGAACTCTTTTAAACATTGTCTTAAATCCTTTCTGTTTCACATCTACTGATAACGTATACAGTGCACTAGAGATTTCTTCAAAATGATAATGCACTATATGAATGTTCACTTATTATTAAGGGAGAGGCTTAGAGTGAAATATAAGAGGCGAGACAATCACTTATTGTCACTGACATAGTGATCAGCAAAAGACCATCAGGTCTATCAAGCCACAGACGATGATAAATATTAAAGATTGGGTCGAAATGAAATAACAGGGAAGACAGAGCATGCGGTTGGCGGCAGCAAATACTAAAAGCAGCTCTGCACGCAGTACTTGACATATTCACACGGAGACAAAGATTACAGAAATTAACAGCAAAAAAACAATGCTAATCCAAATACAGTAAAAGTTCAGTCTACCTTTCAATGAAAACTAGACAGCAGTTATGAATCCAGCATTTTATTCCATTTCTGCGTTTCTTTGAGGACCGCTAGTAGTGAAAACATACAGATGATTTTTAAAGAGACATCAGCGTAAAAATGGTAAAATAGTTAAGCGTCAAACCCTGTCTGGCCAGAATCGATCCGCATAAAGCTTAGGTGATGGAGGCCACAGAACTTGTGTCATTACTTTATGAATCTTTTATGAGATAAATTAAAGAATTATTTCCGATTTCAAACATCAAAGCAAACAACCATTGTGTGTAAACAATGAGCAGCTGGTACTCGCTGCAATTCGACAAATAGTACAATGATTTTTGGACACAGGTTATTTACCATTTACCATCTTCTGCGGCTTTGTAGGCCTGGTGGCTTTTTGCCGATCAGTACATCAGTGACAATATGATAACACAAATCAAATCAAATCATTTATTTAGACAAGCAGATACTAAAAAACGTTGACAAAATGAGTAATGAAAAGGCTTGAGCAAGGGCACAAAGGGCTGCAAGAGCCTCTTACATGGACCCCCAAAAAAAGACTGATAAAAGATATACAGCAATGCCTAACTGTTAGTACATTTGATTGTTTTTGTTTATTATAGCACCAAATTTTAAACGCGTACCCGAATCCGAGTACTTGAGTAACAAATTGGTCAAATGGCACAGCTTTAACTTCAGTGACGTCACCGGTGTTGCCTAGCGCCCAAGTGACGCCGATCGCAAGCGGAATTTTGTAGTTCGAACCATAAAACTAGAAGATATTTAGTTTGTGCTGTTGCTGCCTGTGCAACCGAGCCGTGTGTGTCGCTGGTGGACTTTGATCGCTGTTGTGCTGAATGACAGTAAGCTTATATATATCGTGTTTTGGCTGCAGATCGAAGCCTGCGCAGTGTACGGACCGTAGGTAAACATTGGAGTCGTAAATACACACGTGAGTGAGTGGGCAGCTGCAGTGGAGATGGCAAGAATCATCGAGTGTGTGCCGAATTTTTCTGAGGGTCAGCGCAAAGAGGTTTGATCGAGTAGCATTTTTGTACATTTTTGCACTGTTGGACCAGCGATTTGCCTTTCAACATAATTATATGCACCCTCAGACTGTTAGGTAAAAGCATTACGTGAACTTCAGTGGCGTAGGAAGCATCTAGATGTAGGGGGGACCTGTGGCTGGGATGGGATGTGAGGAGGGGTGTCTGCTCCCCACCATGGGAGAGGTCTGGGGAGGTGGCTGTGTCCCCTTCCCAAAATTTGTTCTGGAATTACTGTGTGAAAAAATGAAGTGTTTTGTGCATTTTGGACACCATTTTGAATAACTGAGTAGACTGTGCACATACATTTGTGATCTCCTAGGGTAATGGGCAAGTGCCCCAATGACTACACTGGTGTTGAACTTGAACAACACTGATATGAAGTCAAAGTGTTTATATAAATACAAATTATAGCAACAATAGTATGAGATAAAAGCTGGAAGCTTATATACATCTCCTGTTGAATTTTAAATGGTCTAACGTACGTCTTTAGATGTGTTATTTTGTGACATTTAGTATCGTCCTCATGAAGCATAATTATTCCACTCATTAACAATGTGCTATTGCTAAGAAAGTTTTTCTCAACTCCGGTCTAGCTCTGGATGTTGAAGATGTCTGGGTTTGCATTTGGAATATCTGGATAGCTTTGCTCGGCTGAATATTGATTGCTGAATTAGAGTTAGGTTAGGATTAGGCCTGGTACATATTGGACAGATAAAAAAACAGAGAGGCATTAGAAACCTACTGCACGACTGGATTAAAGATAGGGATAAGGATAGAATTAATTCTGGTACTCTGTGAACGTTAATACATCATGCAGCATTGCCATTTGCATTGATGTATTTTGGTATTTAACAGTTTCAGTAGTGAAATGTAGTTGCTAATGTCCAAAGCTGCTAAAAGGTTTGAGTTTTTGCAGAATGTGTGTTGCATATTTACTGCAGGTGCAAATTTTGCCAGTAAATTTTATAAAAATGTTTTTTATGAAACTATGAATGATGCATCTTAGCTGACTTAGTTTTTGTTATAGCAGTATGTGCACTGATGGCATGTTGCAGACTGCTAAATATTTTATTAATATGGTATTGATTATTTTTTGATATCTGATGCCACTTCCTACTCCCAGACATAATAATTACTTCACTGCTGTCGTGTAGTTTATTATGCAAGGCAGGCTCATGCCAAATTGGCATCTTGTTTGAACATGCAGTAATGCCTGATTGGGTCGATCATTGTCAGATTATCAAGATCACAATAACCATACAGTAGGAGGCGTTTGTATTTACAAGACAATATGAAATTGTGGTGCATTATTATCATGACTACCTCTTTATGAATTGAGTATTCAACACTCAGTTTTTTGGTTTCGTTATCCAATCATCTTAATAGACCACTGGGCACATTACAGGTTTTGCTGGTCTGTTTATTTCTCTGATATCAGTTTTCTTCTTTACAGTTTGGTAAAACTTCAACCAGTTGAAAAACTCCTGATCAATAGTGGTTGTGGACATGCCATAAGCACCGTGTGCCTTGAACTAAAAGGTCCAGATGCATAACTGGGTGCTGATTAAAATAGAGATGAGTGTCTCTGACTTTTCGTGGAGGGGTCACGATTTTTTTTCACGAGAATTGGTGTACCAGGTATTTTTTATCCAGGCTTTTAACCTGAGTACAAAAAGCATAAAAAACTACAACTGTTGCTTCAGGGCAGGCATAACTCATGTGCCAGTTCTTATTTAAAAAGATCAGAGGTTGCGGTTGGTCTTAAGGTCAGGTCTAGTCGGACATGCATTGTATGTCTGCACTGTATTGACGTAATGTTTCTAGTCTCACGTTTGATTATCTTACAAATAAAGAGACCAGGTTACTAGGTTAGCTAGTAGTGCCATAGTCCTTGGAGAGTGAGTGTTGAGACTTGTAAACAGTCTTGCAAACAGTACACAGTTAACCCGCACATGCTGTTTTATGACAGCAGCAAAGTCCAGAATTTGTTGACTTGCAATCTGTTATTGTAGCCCAGCAGTTTCAGACTGCAAGAAAATGACAAAATCTCACGTATCGCAAAACAGTATTTCTCAAAGAACTCAGCGAGTTTGTCCCTCTGTTTTATGAGTTATCGTTTGGTTTCAAAAGCCAATTATTTCATGGATTGAATTTGTTAATTTTATTTACATGTCCGGTGAGAAAATATCACAGTATTATAACCGGATATAGTCTATACTTTATGTTGTGTATTCTTGTATTAGTTAAATTTATTATGCGGCTGTTTTAGTAGGCTGCATTATAGATCGTGCCTGTTCGTCTGTCCGTCTGTCTCTCCGTCTGTATGGGGTCTTAACTCAAAATAAAGCGCGTGGCGTGCGCAGGTGATAGAAGCTATCGCGAATGCTATAGCGTCGACAGACGGCTGCAACCTGCTAGATGTGGACCCGGGTCTGTCAACTAATCGTACGGTCTACACGTTTGTCGGTCTGCCGGAGGCTGTGGTCGAAGGCGCGCTCAATGGCGCCCGCGCTGCTGCACAACTTGTCGACATGAGACGTCATCATGGTACATATATAAAGGCGATGTAACCGAACTGAACTGAACTGAACTGACATGATTTAGTTTTTGACGAACTGATCAGTGGGCAAGCAGTAATGCACTGCAGTAGGCACTGTCTAACGGCGTCGTTGGCCCCTACGTGACTACGCTCACGTACGCGTCAACCAATGACCATTGGGCCAGTGGGAGTTCGTCAAAAACTACAACGTACCGGATCAGTTTAATTCAGTTCAATTACGTTACTCTATACGCGCCTTAAAGCATTTTTACGAACGGTTAACAAGGCATGAGTAATGGGTCTACAATTTTTCAGCTGAGAAAGTCAAATTTTAACAGTGTTAACTTTTGCACAGGTTTGCGCTGTCCAAATGCCCTTTTAGTTGCAGTGGCTTTTATTTCTATACCTGGTTGGTCCAGTTAAAATAGCTTGGGGGAAGTTTTGTTAAAGGTGTAGATCAAAACTTTGTCTTTATTTTTACTGGCTATCTTCATCCTTAACAAAACGTCTCCCTGTTTTTCACTGGACAGTCAACACCCTTATGAAAAAGCTCGAAAGGGAAAGGGACTTGAGCCACAAAGTGTGGGAGAACTTGTGTCCAATTTTGGAACGGGACAGAAGCCACTGTCGAATTGTAAGAACCACTCAGCTGTGTGTGTTTATCAGGTGAGCATCCTCGTATTGGCGTGTTGGATGTCTGTCCGTTTATTCCGGTGCGAAATGCCACCATGGAAGACTGCGTTGAGTGTGCTAAGGAGTTTGCTGAGCGACTTGCAATGGAGCTTCATGTGCCTGGTAGGACACTGTCAGTAGTTGTAGTAGTATTGTAGCACTGGTTGTAGTTGTTGTCACAATGCAAGACTGTATAGTAGTTGTATTACTGGTAGTTGTTGTAGTAGAAGAAAAAGAAAACAGGGGAAGGAAGATCAGGAGGGGAGGGAAAAGAAGGGAAAAAGTCAAGGGGAGAGTTTCCCACTCTGAGCCTTGTACTTGTCCCATTTAAGCAACTTGTTTGACCCATTGATTACTGGCGTTTTGCAGCTTTGGCCTAGCTCATTTCATTGGCATTACACCAGCAGCTAGATTTCCATTATAACGAATTAAACATTTTCTGAAAGGTAGGCTACGTTGAACTAACGTTCTCTACATGATATCTGTCAGACGGTCATCGGTGTATTCGGCATTAAATACGCATGTTGGCCGATATTGACTACATGAAATTTTGCATCTGCGAATGTTTAGTTTTGGATTGCTTTTTGACCATTAAGGTCGAGTCTTTGGTACGATGTGTCGTCTGTCTGTCGTCGTCTGTCGTCTGTGTGTAATGCATGTATTGTGGCTAAACTGTATGTCGTATCAGAAAACTTAAGCCTATTATATGATCAAATAGCCTGATGTCACAGCTTTTTTGCGTGCAAAATCTTAGCAATCTAGTACAAAAGGAACATTTGCGAATTCGGGGTTGAACAAAGATGGGGTATGAAAAATGTGCATTTTTCAACCAATAAGTCGCCGTATCTCAGAAACGGTGAGAGATAAGGTTAAGGTTGCTATTGATCACTAAAGGAAGTCGCATAAGCGCTTTTAGATGTCACGGAAACCATCGACTTTTTATGACCTTGAACGTTCATTTTACACTCTGCTATGCCAATCGTGCAGTATTGTGGCTAAACGGTACGTCATATAGGGGTTCGGCGATAGTACCGTTGAATACGGCGATGACGAGTTTCTTATAGGCCTATAGGCTGACAATAGCAACTATGTCTACAGGGTGGTCCAAAAAAACGGCTTGCTAGGTAATGTGGTCACATAATAAAAGTGCGGTGAGTGGAAGAACTTCACGTTTACGCGCCATAAATTTCTGCTTGTAACAGTGAAAGAATGGTTAAAATCGGTACTGAATTACCAATGTTATCCCAAAAATAAAACTGGGTATCCGTTTTTTTGGACCACTCTGTATATCTGCAATTTTGAATGCAAAGTTTCTGCCTATCACCCATGTGCGCCGAATTACCACGTCATATGCTAGGGTTGATTGTAGCGTTTGATATCGCACCGTCACCATAGCGCATATGGTACTGTAGTCACTGTAGGAAATCACCTTCTTTCTGCGATCAGAACTCGGATGTTGGCTTTCGGGTATGGTCAGTACAGTCGGCCCTCTTTAGCGACAGCTGGGCTTTTTGTCTGTACTATTTGTTGTTGTTATCTGCTATTTATCTGTCGCTGTAGTTTACCTGTACGGAGCGGCGGCCACGAGTGATTATAGAAAAACTGTGCCTCAGATTCGTGTTGGCGAATATGAAGGTTTACGTGAAAAGGTATATACAGGATGGGCCAAAAAATGGCACAGTTTTTTGTATACCTCATAACTTCACCAAATATTAACCGATTTTCAAAATTCTTTCGCTGTCAGAATTAGGTGACAATTTGTAATGAAACTGTCACTATAGATCCTACCACACCTCAAGTGTGTCGCTGCACTACCTCGTGAAATGTCAGATGACGCACTCAAGCCGGCGACGCCACTGACCTGTTGCGTGATCAACGTTGATCGAGCCTGGCATGTGGCCCCCAAACAACCCAACTTAAATCTAGTTGATTATGCTGTTCGAAATGCTCTTCAACGGATGGCCTATCAATGTTGACGATTCACGACAGTCAACCAGCTAAAGAAAGCCATTGTCGCTGAGTGGGGCAAAGTGCCGCAGCGTTTGGTTGATTGCGCCATTGGTCAGTGGCGTCGCCGGTTTTGATGCATCGTCCAGCAGCAAGACGGACACATTGGAAATTTGATGTGAAAACTGTAAAGATGTGATTTTTAGACAATAACGAGACAACAAGCGCGTTGTTTCTGTTGTTAATTTTTTAAAATGTGTTGTTACAAAAGTCGTCTTGTTTTAATTGTTATTTTTAAGACACTGACATTTCACAAGGTAGTGTAGTGACACAC
>Ga0056128_1007239_pt1 | contig 14005 bp, 11 predicted proteins | sample WorMetLIZISLAND2_FD_71113 | JGI IMG/M metagenome (GOLD analysis project Ga0056128, IMG submission 71113) | Marine gutless worms symbiont microbial communities from Max Planck institute for Marine Microbiology, Germany - Olavius geniculatus... ... | reverse complement strand
GATGGGCCATCGAATGCTGCCAATTGCATTTTTCCCCGACCGACCCCCGTTGCCATGGCAACAAAATTTGGGACAAAATTGGCTAAAACTCGGCTTGCGTAAGAGATTTTTGCGAGATTTTTGCGCCTATAGGGGGTTTTTCTGGGATGGGCCATCGAATGCTGCCAATTGCACTTTTTTCCGACTTACCCCCATTGCCATGGCAACAAAATTTGGGACAAAATGGGCTATAACTCGGTTTGCGTAAGAAATTTTTCCGAGAATTTTGCGCCTATAGGGGGGTTTTCGGAGATGGGCCATCAAATGCTGCCAATTGCATTTTCGCCCATCGAACCCCGTTACTACCTCAACCACAAAATTGGCTGGGGGCTGGGGAGGGGGCAGCGCCTTTTCCCCAGGAAAATAAAAATGTGATGAATTGTTTCAATAGAACATAACAACTTGGTTCGGAAAGTGCACTTCAGTAATAAATTATTCAAAACAGCATCGCTCTAATGTGGCGAACTTCTTTAGTACACATGAGATATCATTGCGCTTCGCTACAATGAATGACGGCGGATTTTAACAATTGTTTATCTAAAACTTCGCTCGTTTAATCGCGGTATGAAAAAAATTCGACTGAGAGACGAGCGGAATATGTTTCTTGCAGGTTTGTTCATCATATTAGGCTATAGTATTGTGTGGGTTATTTATCTGTACTAATTACAGTCATACATCGTCAATCACCATTAATGTCTCGTCCCTAAATTAGCATTATTGAAGTGTTTTCCGGGCATATTAAACGGGTTATGCGTGCAATATTAGTTTGCTTATTTATATGGCCATTTTGTGGATATAAAAAAATTTTGTTTACTATTGTCAGCAATGCAGGCCAGCGGTGACGTCATGCCTGATATGTGTCGTTTGCTTTGTTCAGTCACGCCATTAGATAGTAAGTAACAGTTGTAAGCGGTTTGGCTACTGTAAAAATATCTGAGGCGCAATATCTATGTAACTGATCACCAGTAGAAAAACAGTATTTTAGTAATAAAACAGCAAATATAAATGTACAAAACGCTAGTTTATACACTTGTTAACGGCAACATTTAAAAACTTGCACATCGAAAACAGCAAAAATTACAAAAGGTGATATTATTCAGCAGCACATTGACACGCAGTCAGTGTGATGCGGGCAATATCATCTTTTGTAATTTTGTAATTTTTGCTGTTTTTGATGTGCAAGTTTTTAAATGTTGCCGTTAACAAGTGTATAAACTAGCGTTTTGTACATTTTTTGAAATAAAAGCGGAAGGGTTGGGGTGGGGTCAGGGAGTGAATTGTGCCCCCTCCGCAGATAATTTTGTGCAAAAATAATGCATTTTTGTGCAAAATTGTTACTCGTTTTAAAATGCATCCGATAAATAGCGGAGCGCCCCTTTTGAATCCGCCACTGTAAGTTATTGTCATAATTACTGAATTTATTATCTCCGCCAAGGAGGTAATGTTTTTGTTCGAGTTTGTCTGTCTGTCTGTTAGTTAGCAAGATAACTCAAAAAGTTCTGGACGAATCTTTCTGAAATTTTCGGTGAAGATCGGGGATGGCAACAACTACCAGTGGTTTAATTTTAAGGGAGATCCGTGATTTCAATGGGGCATACGGCTATTGCTTTCAATGCGGCACTGCATTTAATCACAGAACTAGAACTAGGTCACTGTGGAAAATGCAACTATAGTTTGAAATGCGTAGTCTGTGGGTGAAATTTACATTACAATCTGACAAGCACTTGGCGGAGGTGTGCGGGCTTTGACTGCTTTCTAGTTTCTATCTATTTTTGCAATGGGTGCTGCTATCAGTTTACTGTAATCGCTTAAATGATGGGTCAAAAATTGTCTTGTAATTCAACTATTAAAAATTAATTGTTGAGTTGTTACATAAAAATTAACAAGTAGTTTAACTAAACCAGTCCATTTTAGGCTAATTATGTCATTAATCTAACTACAACTAGAAAACAGTCAGAGCCCGCACACCTCCGTCAAGTGCTTGTCAGATTGTAATGTAGATTTCACTCACGCGTTTTAAACTATAATTGCATTTTTTACAGTGACCTAGTTCTACGTGACCTAAAAGCCGTCATTGGATACATGGCCGAATTTAAAGGAATGTTGTTCGCTAAGTGACTGTATTGAACTTTAGGGTGCAAAGTCGTTGACTACAGCGTCCCTAGAATAAGTATCGGTATGTGTTGCCACTCAATGACAGTACGTGCTTAACTGTTTTAAATTACACATAATTATAAATAAAACTAATATTTATTATATGCAATCAATAAACAACTTCTTTACAATAGTACAGCAAATCTAGACTATGTGGCCATTATTAAATTATTTCTTACTACTTGTTTTACCAGCGCATGTAGTTATCTAAAACAAAATAATGAAATTAGTTTTGAAAACCTTCTGATGATAACCGGTTGCAATAGTACTCAATTCACAGGTCCATCAAACAGTATCATACACGTCCACAGCGTCGATCAAGTTTGAGTAGATTCGCCCCAACGTCGAATATTATTACTTCAGTCTAATACCACTTCAGTTCAGAGCATATACAGTAGAATCATATTTTTTCTACAACAACGATTAACTGCAGCAGATTCGCCTCAATGCCAAATAACAGCAATATCGTCCTCAGCGTCGATCAATCACTCCAGTTCAGAGCAAATACAACATTATCGTAATTCGTCTACAGCGAGGATCAAATAATGGAGGAAATTCGTCCCAACGTTAAATATTACCACTTCAGATTAGCGACAATTTGTTTCACTGTTTTTAATAGCAATAACTCGAATTTCATTAATTTTCATACAAAAATATCATCAACAATAATCATACTCCACATTTACCAATCTCAGTCCAGGTTTTCTTGTAACGTTCTGTTTACAAACAATATTTCTCCGCCGATTTCATTAGGTTGCTTTGATTAGACTGATAATAAATAATAATAATAATATCACACGCTGGTTATAACAATAATAAATGTACAAAACATCAGTTTATACACTTGTTAGTGGCGACATGCAATGAGTGACACATTGAAAACAGCAAAAATCAGAAAATGGTGATATCACTCACCATCACATCGCCTAACAGTCAATGTGCTGTTAAATAATATTACCTTTTTTATGATTTTTTGCTGTTTTCGATGTGTCACTCATTGCATGTCGCCACTAACAAGTGTATAAACTGATGTTTTGTACATTTATATTTGCTGTTTTATTACAATAACAAAGTTTTTATGTTGATGGTCAATTATAAACCATCTGCTTCACACGAACATAAAGACACTGAAACTTATGTATTTTGGAGGTCACGATTTTGATCTTTAAAGGTTACGTGACGCCATCGGAACATGACCATCGGACTCGTCGAAAGCACTTTCCAATTGGTGGTCAATGATGACCATGAATCTATCTTGCACAGATACGGAGATACGAAGCTTCAAAAATTTTGGGGTCACGAGTTTAACCTTTTGGGGTCATGTGACATCATCGGTCACGTGACCATCAGATTTTGCATATGTGGTTTCCTATTGGTGGTCCATTGTAACCATGCATCTATCTTGCACCGTTACGGAGATATAAAGCCTCAAAGTTGCATTTGCTCATATTAGAAACCAAAAGTTCACTGCGCATGCTCCGTGTCACGTGACCTGTAGGCAGGGGGTCCAAAATTATTACATATTTGGAATTTTTAGGTCCACGTTGCCTATTCACTATACAACTTCTATGAGGCTACGATCACAGGCTGAACGGTAGTTCAAGCCCTGTGTTAACGGCGACTTCTTTTTCTTATGGGAAAGCCAAAAATTCGACCCTCCACAGAATCAAAACCCCTGATTTGATTGAGATAAAATTTGGCACGGCTGATTACGTCGGCAAGGAGACCCCTCATGCAAAATTTCATGTAAATCCCTTTAAGGGGGGCTTTCCGGCAAATGGGTGAAATATACGCAAAGATTTTTGTAGCCATATACTTTTTTTCTTCAACTCACCTACAGGTCAGACCCTTCAGCGGATTTTTGCGTGCGATGGCTTAAACGACGCGGTTTCGTGCAAGGATGTGCCTTTTTGGGTTAAAAAATTTAAAATTAATATTTAACGCATTTATTCGCAAAAATCGAAAAAATCACAATGGCGCCTGGGAAAATTAAACAATTCTTTAAACGGTTATAACTTTGGTTGTGTATAAATTAGCGTCGTAATTTTTAATTTTAGGTATGGTTTTCGGGGATGGCGAATCTAACAATGTCATTTAATTTTACTCCGTACCTTCCCTGGTTGCCATGGCAACGAAATTTGGGACAAAATGGGCTATAAATCGGCTTGCGTAGGAAATTTTTGCGCCTATAGGGGGGTTTTTAGGGATGGGCCATCGAATGCTGCCAATTGCATTTTTCCCCGACCGACCCCCGTTGCCGTGGCAACGAAATTTGGGACAGAACGGGCTATAACTCGGCTTGCGTAGGAGATTTTTGCAAAATTTTTGCGCCTATAGGGGGGTTTTCAGGGATGGGCCATTCAATGCAAGAAACTCTCAGCGTAAGACCGGTGGTGACGATCCTAGAGTTGTTGGTCAACGTCGTGTAATATAACTTTTGTATTTATTCCTCTTTCACCAACTTGACTTTTGTATTAATTTGTGTATCAGTATGGATCGTTTACTTCCGAAAACGCAGGAACAGCTCAAAAAAATGAGCACCGCCCGTGTAACTGCAAAACTAGTTAGGGCGGGGTACGACCTGGACCGTCTGGAGGAGCTAGACCGAGGCGAACTCTTGGAAGCTTTAGCCGAGGCCATGCTGGTGGAACCCGCAACAGAGTTTGCCACAGAGTTTCACCGAGAAGCACGGGAGGCTTTACAGGTCCCTCTCTTTGCAGGAGCTTCAAGCACTGCCACTTCGGAGGGCGGGAGCGCGGCAGTTCGTGTCCGGGAGCTGGAGCTGGAGGAGAAACGGGCGGAGCGAGAGGAGCGTCAGGCCGAAAGAGAGGAGCAGAAGGCGGCCGGGAGGCAGAGAAACGAAAGGCTGCTCGTAAGGCTGAGGCCCAAAGATTGGCCTTGGAGGCTGAAGAAAGGAGAGCCATTCGAGAGGCTGAGCGGGAGCAGCGGGTGATGGAGGTGACGGTTGTCCGGGAGCAGGCAGAATGAGACGCTCGTCTAAGAGCTGAGCAGGTCAGGCTAGACCACGAGATCCGGCTGGAGGAGCTGAAGGCCCGTCGTGCCAAACCAGGTGACGTCGAGAAGATAGACGGTCCCGTCCGATCCTAGCGGGGCGGGTAATTTGGCTCTTCAGACGAAGAGATTTGGGGAAATGATGAGACACGTTTTGCCAAAAATGCCTCAAGAAAGTGCTGAGCTGCCCCAATTCTTTGAGACCGTAAAAAAACTCTACGCAATGTACGAGGTTCCTGCGGAGGTACAAGCTAAAATATTAATACCTCTTCTCACTGCTCAGGCCAAATCTCTCGTAAATCAAATGACGATTGATGATATGAGTAGGTACTTTGAGCTTAAGGAGTTCCTACTTGCTGAGTACAAACTCTCTCCTAGGGAGTATAAAATTCGTTTTGAAACGGCTGTCAAAAGTGTCGGTGAAACATACACATTGTTTGCCGCTAAGCTACATAATTTGCTGTCGTATTACCTCAAAAGCCGTTTGGTTGAGGATTACGAAACTCTGATTGAGTTGTTGATCAGCGATCGGCTAAAGGGGTCACTCCCCCAGGAATTGCTAAATTACGTCCTCACTCAAGAAGGGGAGGGCTGGTATGTTGCCAGTAAGGTGGCTTCGCTCGCCGACGTTTATGTCAACAACAAAGCCACGGTGATCGGACAGAAGGCGCCGGAGGGCAAGTCCGCCAAGGTAGCGACCGCAGCGACGTCAGAGGAGCAACGGCTGGCCAGAGCTCCAGAGGCGGTCGAGGAGGACATTACCAGGCCGGTCAAGGTGGATTTGGAGGACCTCAGTCGCCGACCCAGACGCAGAAGGTCAAGTGCTATCGCTGTGGTGAGTTTGGGCACCTTTCTCCAGACTGCCATCAAGACCGAGAAGACGAGTATGACAAATCGCCGTCATTCATCCCGTACCAGCAGATACGGTGTTATGCATGCAGTGGGTATGGCCATATTGCCAGAGACTGCCCCAACGAGCCGAGCAACGGTCGTGGTGGATACAGAAGCCGTTTTCACCGAGGACGCGAAGGCGATCATCAAGCGGGTCAAAGACGTCGCGCACAGGACAAAGAATTCCGCGTCAACTTGGTGTCAACAGGCGGTACGACGCAGGTGAACACCCGCGAGATGGGTGTGCAGTATGGAGACGGCGGCGAGCAAGCTAACCCCATTAGCACTAATAGCTGGGAATTCGGGGATCACCCGATTGTTGGCACTGCCTGTGCATATGATGCAAGTTCTGTTAATGTGTGTATCTATCAGTTGAAATACGTCAATGTGACTGTATCGGGGTGTAATTGTGTCGCCCTAAAAGATAGTGGGTGTCAGATACTCATAGTCAGTAGGCGGTTATTTGCACCGTGTTGCAACGGGCCTTCGCGGTTTCGGGAAGGGCCAGACGGTCCGCGCCCCATTACGTAATCTGACTGTGTGTTTGAATGATGTCGAGAGTAGTAATGTACGTGAAATACCGATTGTGTGTGCTGTAACTGATTTGGGTTCAGCTGATTATGACGTCATTTTGCCTGTAGATGTCGTCCGTAGCTTGCAGGTGGCAGGTAGCAGTAGGTACAACTGGTATATCTGGGTGTGTTACGAGTGACGTGTGTGAAGTCACGACCAAGTCCGATCCACCCACTGTTAAGGGTAATCTCCTGGAGAAGGTGGACAGCTTACCTGCAGGCCCAGAGAAAAGTGGTGGTAACTTTACCAACCCTGTGTGGTCTAATGTGTGTATATTTGCTCAAACCACTTTATCTGTGTGTTTATTGTTAATGTTGTTGGCAATTTCTATAGCCGTGTGTTTTGGGGTTTAGTACTCCACCAAGGGTATAACCAGTGGAACCCATACAGCTAAAAGGTGCGCGAATGCAGCTGTGTACGGAATTAATCCTGTTCAATGTTTCACTCGTTTGCCCGTGTGTGTTAGTTGTAAGTTGTACAAACGCACGGTTCTGGTTGAGTCGGAGAGAAGAGATGAGTTTCGAGAGCTTCGACTGATTACGCATCCGATCAACGACAAGATCGAGCACCTACAGCCCGATCCACGACGAGAATGCTGCCAGCTACTTGACAAAATCGCCGATCAGTTCGACGACCGAACCGGGAGTTGCGACGCGGTGGCGCATCCATCCGAGACCACCGACTGCCTCGTGCGACGGCAGATGCGACCCTGCCGTGCGCCAGACGGGTGCTCTGCGGCGAGGCCAATACGACCATTAAACAGTCTGACGGCGGGTATGTTCGTGTCTGTGGCGAAGAGAAAAAATGATACTATTCAGCAGCACATTGGCACACAGTCAGTGTGATGCGGGCAATATCACATTTTGTAATTTTTGCTGTTTTCGATGTGCAAGTCCTTAAATGTTGCTTTAATAAGTGTATAAACTAATGTTTTGTACATTTTAACGATTAAGGGCCGTTTGTAGATGAAAATTTTATCCATAGGCATGTTTTTCAAGGCCAAAACGTTGACTGCGCATGCCCCGTGTCACGTGACCTGTGGGTAAGGGGTCAAAAATGACCACATATTTGAAATTTCCGAGGCCATATTGCCTATTTACTATACAACTTTTATGGGCCTACAATGACGATTAGGGGTCGTTTATAAGTGAAATTTTTATACAGGAGCGTCAAATTTTCGACTTTGGGGAAATTTTTTGGGGGTTAAATATTAACTTCGAATTTCGGTTCCCGAAGATTTGATCCTTGCGTGAGACTGCGTCGTTTGAGCCATCGTGCGTAAAAATCCGCCGGGCGGTCTGACATGTAGGTCGGTCAACAAAAAAGAGTATATATATATCGAAGAAAAATTTTCGTTATATTTCACCCATTTGCCGAAAAGCCCCCAATAAACAGATTTGCACAAAATTTTGCACGGGGGGTCGTCTCGCGGACATGATCACCTGTTTCAAATTTTGTGTCGATCGGTTAAGGGGTTTCGGATCTGCGAGGGGTCGAATTTTGCCATTCTCCCTTTATTTAGCCGGTCGCCATTAACACAGGGCTGTGCTACCGCACGCCTGTGATAGATGTTTTGGCGCTGGTATATTTAATTCAAAATGTCACATCTAGTTAACTAAACATGAGTTAGGTATGCATTATATTAACTGATCATGCATACGTTTGCTGAAAAATGTTATCCGTCATTTAGTGATGCACGTGTAGCACAAATTCATTACATCTACGCCTCCCCTAAAACTGTCGAAGGTTTCTGAGACACCCTATAGGCTAAAACTTAGCATACACAGCAATCCATAAGCACATGTAAACGTTCTGTGCTTAAAATGTATCACATACACATATACTACAATAAGTTAACAGCACTTTAAAACTTTAAAGTTCTCTGTAACAAAACTTTTGAGTTACCCTGTAGGCTAATTCTCAACATACTGTTACTCACAACACAACACAAAAGCAATAAATGTTCATAATATGCATTAAACTCATCACATAAACACATTAATATTAACAGTTGAGGAGCTCCTTTTGTCTAAAATGTTCTATGGGAAGCTCAACAATAAACAATTAGACTATTCTACTTCCATTCTACTAGGAAAATCTGCCAGGCCATTATCTGTACTTTTGATGACCTGGATTGTGTAATCAAAATCATGCAAATATATTTGCCATCTCAGTATTTTTGCATTTTTGGAGGGTCTACCGTTTAAAATAGTCAAGGCCTGGCAGTCAGTCTGTATAACAAATTTCGAAGCATACAAATACTTGTAAAATTTGTGGATTGTTCAAAACACGGCCAATGCCTCCTTCTCCGGGATTCCGTATCTTGTTTCCCTGGGAAGTAATTTTTTGCTGGCATGCATAACTGGGTATAGATTCCCATCTTCTTCCCTCTGCATTAGCGTTGCACCGATCTGCTCATTACTTGCAGCAGTTTGGAGCACATGCTTTTTTCCCTTCTGGTATAATTTGAGCACTGGCTCACTGGATAGGCACTCTTTAACTTTGTCAAATGCCTCTTGATGTTCAGCCTGTTATTCAACCTTCTCACTCTTGCTTCTGCTAGTCAAATCTGTAATGGGTTTTAGAATTTCTGAACAGTCTGGAATAAATTTCCTCAAGAATCCTATAGCTCCCAGCAATGAACGAACTCCCTTCTTGGTTTGTGGAGTTGGGGCATTTATTATTTTTTTCACATTCGTCAGCATTGGTCTAATCTTTCCGCCACAAATGACATGCTTTAAAAACTCAACTTTAGTGTAACAGAACTTCGTTTTTGATGATTTGATCTTCAGATTTACACTTCTCGTTCGCTCGAGTAAAACCCGTATAACCTTTAATTGATTCTTAAATCCTCTACTATGCGCTATTACATTATTGATAAAGTTCTGAAGATTTTCTGTGTTCTTTAGCACCTCTTTTAGCAAACGAGTGTAAGACGCTCCTGCCGTATTCAGACCAATAGGCATCAAAAAAAATTTGTAGTTCTGGTTGTGAGTACAAAATGTGGTATAACCCTTTGATTTTTCTGTAAGCTGAATGGCATAATAACCTTTGCACATATCGACAGTACTATACATATCTGACTTTCCAACTTTAGCCAATATGTCGTCAATTTCAACCATAGGCATAGGATCGTTCACTGTGATATCATTCAGCCTCTTGTAATTAATACAAAGCCTGATATCTTCAAATTTTTTTTTACCAAAACTATCGGTAAGGCATAAGCTGCATTAGATGGTTCAATCCATCCACGTTGCTCTAACTCTTTGATTTCCTTTTTCACAGGCTCCACCAAGTTATATGGTAGCTTATATGGTTTGCAGTAAACTGGTTCCTGTGACGTAAGTTTGATGTCATGTTTTAATATGTGTGTGGTTGTAGGTACGTCTGAGAATATATCTTTATACTCTTCCACCAGATTCCATACCTGACGACTTTGTTTTGGAGTTAGTTCTGGATTAATATTCACATCTCGCCATGTTTCCTTCTGTTCTGTGCAGTAGATTCCTATGTCACTATTTCTTATCTTCTCCTGATACTGCACTTCTTCCTCTTTACTGTCACTATCTATAACTACTCCCATTGCTGCTACTGTCTCAGTTTTTCTAGTTCTCATTATTTCTGATTTTTTCTTTATCTTCACTGTCTTTTACTACTCCAATCACTGGTTCTTCCTGATTTACTTCATTATTTGGCTGCTCTTTACCAACAATTTTTTTCTCTCTTTCTGGCAATTCATTCACTGTCATTCCTTTCGACTCTTCTCTTTTATTGTATTTCTTCAGCATGTTAATGTGGAAATTTTTTTCTTTACCAGCATTGAATTTTACTCTGTAATTCACTAATCCTCTCTTTTCTGTCACTTCTCCTGGTCTTTTCCACTAAAATAACAGCTTGTTTGATGCTGTCGGCAACAACACTAGGACTTTGTCACCTTTCTTTAACACTCTCAGCTTGGCTTTCTTGTCAAAATACTTTGTTTTTCTGATAATTTTTGTTTAACTTGTCATGCGCTTATCTGCATTTCTTTTCGATTCTTGCTCTGAGATCCAACACATACCGGTACGTGGTTTTTACTTTAGGTTCATGATTCTGCCTAGTGCACAACTTTCTCAGAATGCTCATGTGTGTTCTGCACCTTCTTCCAAACATCAGCTCAAAAGGTAAATATCCTGAGAAGTTTGGTACGTTTCTCATTGCAAATAGCAATAAATCAATATATCTGTGCTACTGTCTTGGTTGCTCCACGATCATCTTCTTCAAGATATTTTTCATCGTTGAATGGCTTCTCTCAATCACACTGTTTCCCTGTGGATGATATATCGAGCTGTGCTGCATCTTGCTTCCATACAAATGCCACAGCTGCTGCAGCATCTCTGAACTCAAGTTCGAAACATGGTCATGATGGATAATTCTCGGTGTTTCATAGATTGCGAACTTCTTCATTGAGGCTTCCGCTACGCTCACGCTGTCAATCTTCTTCATAGGCACAGCGATGAAAAACCGTGTGGCATTATCAGTTATTGTCAAAATCCACCAATGACCTTCAGCTGAGCTCGGAATTATCTCTCCCACAATATCTATGTGTTAAAAGCATCTAAAGCAACCGGCATTGCCTGCAGTGGGGCTTGATTACCCACTTTTTTATTAGAGCATCTCTGACATAAATCACAGCTTCTCACAAATCTCCTGATTCTTTCATTCAGTCTGGGGAAATAAAACTCCTGTAATATTCTGCTGGTAGTCCTGGCTATTTCCTGGTGTTCTGATAGTAGTGACTCATGTGCCATTACAATTACTTTTTCTACTAGACTTTCAGGCACACAAACCTGCTCAACAAGATCTGAATGAGGTTCACCCTTGTATTTTCTATACAGGACCCCTTCTTTCACAGAGAACTCTGCCTTGGCATCTTCACTACTTTGTTGCTTAGTAGCTAATTTCCAGTATCTACTTTGTCCTTTATCTTCTTTCTGCAGTTGTTTAAATTTCTCACAACTGATATTCAGTGCCTCCATTTTCTTTATCTTTAGTGGTCTTGGGGCACTAAGATCTGCTTGTTTCTGTGCTCTCGTCTGCACTGCTGCTAGCATTTCTCTTGCTGCACTCGTATTCTATGTCTCAGTATAATCGCCATACTGTTCCTTACATGTTGTGGTTCACTCTGTCCAAGCTTTGAGTTTTCAAATATAACTTCTACTAACTTCTCTTCCTTTCTCGGTCTAACCTGCTTTACTTCATAGGTTTCCACTCTATGTTTATTTATGTCATTTCCGATTATCAGGTCATAAATGCATCTGTCCATGCATACAACGGGCAAAATTTCCTGATAAAATTCTGTTTTAACTTCAACTATGGCCTGCGTGCATTTCTTCACACAATGGTCCACTAACAAACAAGTAATCTCCTAGCCTGTATATTGCTCAGGCTTAACCAGAGCACTTCTCACAATACTCACTGAGCTACCAGTGTCTCTAAGAAGTTCAACTTCTTCGTCATTAACTGTTCTATAGCTGGTATAAGTATTTCTCATATTAAGAATGTGCCTTCTGTCAACCAGCCGACTATTCGACATTGCAGCAATCATTGGCACTTTCCCTATTCCCGGTATTTTAAATTCCCTTTCGTTCCACTCATTGTCATTATTTGTTTCCTCAATCACTTTGCAAGCTGCCACTTTATGCTGCTGTCCATTTCTGTGCTCTTTATTATCATCTTGCAAAGTGGCTCTCTGTGGGCACGAGTAAGCTCTGTGGGACCTGCTTTTACACACAAAACAACCTTCTTTAGTTTTGTTCTGATTATATGCTGCTCCAGCCTGTTTGTGACTAAAGTTGTTGGACTTGTATTTGCCTGCATTATGATTATTTTTGTTATTTGCTGTTTTCAAATTAAACTCATTATTTTGCTGTTTGTCACTGTTTGATACATTTTTTCCTCCTTTTTGCCTCGATTCAATCTTTTCTTGTCATAAACAATCTGTTCATCACCATGAATACCATGAGCTTTTCTGTAATTCTCACAGCGTTTAATCATATCATTAAAACTCTGCTTTCCAGCCTCTCTGAGAAATACTTGTATCTCTCTGCTCTGGCTGAGAAAATAACTGTCTTTCACAAAAAGTTCAATCAAACCTTCAACTGTCATCTCAAGTCCGCTCAGCTCAACCAATCTTTTGAGATACATCGTTATTTTATCAACCAATGATTTCTGACTCTCACCTGGTCTAGTTCTAGCTGTCTTAAACTGCTTTTTATAATAGCCTTTAGTATATCTAAAACGCAGCTGCAAAACACGCTTTATTGCTTCATAATCTAGTCTTTCTTTAATCGAGAGGTTCTGTATAAGCTCTAATATTGTTCCTTCTAGACATCAAGTAATCTCAAGAGCCTTCATCTTACCAGTCACATCCATGGCTATTGCACTTGTCTCAAAATTACACAGAAACGTGTTGAGATCTCTTACTTCTGGCTTCCACTTGCCAATCTCTATCACGTATTTCTTTCGTTCTTTATTATTCGCATTATGCATCATATCATTTCCAGCTCCAGCTCTCAACCTCTGAAGTTCAAGCTCATGCTGAGTTTGTTGCTGTCTAGCATTTTCTTTAATTCTTGCTTTTTCCAAGTGTAACTGTCTCGTTTTTTTTTCATCTTCCGCTTTAGTTTTTCTAATCTTATCTTTCTCTTCAATTCTCAGCCGCTCTTTACGTTCTTCTGCTTCTAGCTTCAATCTAGCTTCCTCTAGCCTTAATCTCTCTTCCTTTAGTCTCAGTCTTTCTCTGCGCTTTTCATCTTCGATTCTCAATCTTTTTCTGTGCTCTTTATCTTCTCGTTTCTGTCTCTCTTTTTCTATTCTTTTTTTGTGTAATCGTTCTTCTCCTTTCAGCTCATCTTTCTTTTCTTGCTGTCGCTGTAGCCTGAGTTCCTCTCTCTCATCTTTATGCAGACGACGAAAAAATTCAATCATTTCAGTCTGTGGGACGTTTAACCTTTTGGCCAGTTCTGTGTATTTTTCGATACTTTCGGCATCCATGAGTACTGATATTAATCAGTTTTTAAGTGAGAAAGGCTCAAATATTATTATATGCGATCCTTGGTTAATATTAATTATTTTCATTTTTGGTTAATGCTGTCTAAATTTACTAAATTTATTTTATTTTCGCTAAAATTCATCTAAATTTATTATATTGTTTTATCGTGTAACTTTTTTTGGGCTTGTCGTCCGGTCCGCGATAGTTTTCCTTTGGGGTGCTTTCAAATTTTCGAGGTCAGCGTACGCCACCGGCGCTGACCCCCCAGGCGCTAATCCCCCCCCCTAGTCGTCATGTACGGAC
>Ga0056128_1007238_pt1 | contig 14007 bp, 10 predicted proteins | sample WorMetLIZISLAND2_FD_71113 | JGI IMG/M metagenome (GOLD analysis project Ga0056128, IMG submission 71113) | Marine gutless worms symbiont microbial communities from Max Planck institute for Marine Microbiology, Germany - Olavius geniculatus... ... | reverse complement strand
TGTGCAAAATTTCATCAAGATCGAATCAAAATTGCGGCCGTAGGAGTGTTTACAGACAGACAGACAGAATGACATAGGCCTAATGATAGAATGACAGAAGTGATTTTATAATCTGTCCCATTGCTATAGCATATAATCTGTCCCATGCTTGTTATAGCAATGAGACAGATAAAAATGCAGTCAGTACAATTCGTATTAAGTGCTCAACACGCATTAGCTCTCATAATCATAAACGAAACTGTTCAAAACTACTTTATTTACCGTGAATGATGTTTGTAGGCCTACGTATCGCTTAGCTTACGGTCACTAGCTAAAATCAGTCACTCAAAAGTGCATTCGCTGAACTCCCCGAGAGTAATGTGAAAATTCAATAAGTTGTATTTTTTAATATTTACCTAGCGTGAACGCCGTGTTTAGCGTGTATTTTGACAATTTTTTGTAGCAAAATTATATTCGATCTTTTGCTGTAGGCCCCTATCTCGATTCCGCTGTACTCGTCATTTGGTTGTTTGTTACTCTGCGGCAGTGTTGAGCAATATAAAAATGTTACGAATCAAATATTTTATTTTATGCGTCAGCCTTCTAAAATGTTTCAAAATATTTTTTAACGGTTCCGCAAATTTCAAACCACTTTTCGCAGGCGTGTAGGCGGCAGGCTGCTGTTGTAGCGCGCGTATGTTGTCCGTCTGTCCGTCCGTAACGTTAATGCGTTGTGGCCATGTAGCGTTGTTTTAACTTGGTTACTTTTTACACGGATAACCTACAGTTCGCGGACAGTTGAAAATGTATTAAATGCGCGTATTAAATAGCAGTGGTGACGGCACGGGAACGCATGCAAAAGAATAGAAATTGACATTGATAGTATTCAGCGAGTAACGGTAATTAAAGTTCGCTTCAAATCGGCTAGAAAACGTTGAACCCGTTGCCGGTAGTAAAGTGTTGTACGCATGAAGTAGCATAAACTGATCATTGGGGTGGCCGAGCTAGCTCGCACCGGTGTCCGGACGGTGGATGCGAGCAGTGCACGGGTGAGAGACGCACAGTGATGTGCGTCGTGGCGTGCGCGTCTACGAACAGCCGATTTGTTTGTCGTGCGCAGTCGACTGCGTGCTGCCGGTTCCCCATTATAGGATCGCCCCGAGAAAAGTCTCCCCCCGGCCGACAATTTACCGGCAAAATCCCGGGCGGGTCAAATTTTTATCGGTAAATTGTCGGCCGCAGGGAGAATTTTCTGAAAGGGGGCGATCCTATAATGGGGAGACTTTTTATGGGGTCGGCGATATTTTAATAAAGGAGAGACCTATCATTTCCGTGATTATCTCTCCCGGACGGCGGATTTTTCATGAGAGAGACATTTTAATGTGACGCCAACCGGCGCTACTGCTGCAGGTGTCGCGCGATGTTTGATGGACGGCTGCTGGAATCATCTCCGCCTGTCCGATAACGCCGCCTCACCGAGCCAGCCCGCCGGCCACCAGCACGACATCATCGCACAGTCGTTCTGCTAGTCGCTGTTGTCTGGCGACCATGGACCGCACTGGACGCCGCCGACGACGACGACAACGATTCCAGACCGTCGTCGTTGCTGCCTTCGCTGCCTCCGTGCTCCTCGTCGGCCGCATCCAACTCTCAGGCACGTATCAAAACTCTTTTCTTTCAATTTTTACGAGTCATACGGTGGTGATTTCTGATTAATTATGGCACGGTTCTCAACTTCTCAGTGCTATTCCACTTTTTCTTTTTCATATTTGTGTTTTTCTAACAAATGACGGCTTTGCGAAATTATCGTCTGCTATCATCCCGCTCAACGAATCCTCTTCTCACGTTATTTTATTAGTTTGCCGGAGACATCCCTCCGTAACTAATAATATGTTTTGTACAGTAATTGGACAACGCCTGGTGTACGCCATGTGCTGTTTCGCACACTGCAAGTAATTTCTTTCGTTGTTTATCTACCGTCCACAAATTATAAACTAGCCGGCAGTGAACAATCTGTGTATAAAAAGAAATGTAAGCCCAACTTAGTGATTTATGCACGTGAACAAAACTGTGTTTGAATTTATACGTCTGAGTGTCGTACTTCATTGTCACCCGCGTGTCGGGCGGATCTTTTGTCATTGGGGAATTGTGAGACGGATTTTCTTGCGCACAGAACATTCATCGCTCATCGCTGTGATCATCGATGCAGTACAGCTTAACGCTTTTACAGCTTTCAAAAGTTGCCGCTTAGAGCTGTTTCAGTAGCCTAGTTTTTGCATATTTCCTTAAATGAGAAAACAGTGCGATATGTGCATACCAAATACATGTACAAGATGGCACAAAATGTGACTTCGCCAAAAATTGCAATTTGTCTATTTTCTGGCTGCTTTACCGTATTTACTGTGCATTTACAGGAAAGGCATTTTTCACAGAAAAGGGACTTTATGAGCTGTAAACTAGTGTATAAAAAATTTTAATACCGTCAAACGCCATTAGATTCAGCGACTGTGAGTTTATCTTTCAATTAGATACAGTACCAAGTGTAAAAGGAACCCATTTTTATCTGGCAAAATTTCTGTTAAGCTTGCTGGTAAACTATTTTTAAAAATCAGTAGGCTTGAATATTTGATAAAGTTATTACGATAACACGGTGGCTTATGTTTTGAACCATTCTAGATGCAAGTTTAACTGCAAAAGAATTGTTACAATCTGCCTATCTGCCGAGGTTATCGTAAAATAAATGTGGCGCATTTTGGCCCATGTATCACCGTGACATTTTGTAGCGCACAGCGCGGCTACACGAAAATTACAACATTTGGATAAGATTTGCTTTTGACATGAAACTATGGAAACGATGCATAAGCAGTAACTGCATTGCGATGAGCTACTCGTACTTTGTTTTGGCTTTTAAATACTGTTCGGTAGATAGGCCTGAGTCGCAACTTTTGAAGGAAGTCGATCGTGCTGTTATCGATCACTTGTTGTGAGCTAAAGCGATCGCTGCATGTTTTCGCCAGCTGCAGACGTTAATGCGTTTAATTAGTACGATGCTTGCCTACTATAGCTGCATCTGGGAGTGTGTCTACAGTACAGAACGTCACAGTAGGTGTGCTGTCCTCGGGTCTGTCTGGGTGGTCTGTCGCTTTATCACGCACTGACTATCTGCTGCTGCTACTGCTACTGTCGCTACTCTAGTCTAGACCAAGGCGCGTAGCTGTCCCCAGAGTGCACCTGCACGCGTCACTGACCGACCATGCAGCTAGCTGCACAGTGACGCCGTCCAATACACTGACCAACATGACCGGCGACCTACCCCAAGCCTATATACGGTGTTTCATAAAAGGACCCTTTTTCTTTCTTTCATAATTCACTCAAATGATGATCAATTTAGACGAAATTTTTACCAGTTGTAGCTTAAGAAATACTAATTCAAAATATTTCAACAAAACATGGCTGTTGAATTAATATTCTTTGCTAGTCGTGACGTAACGCTGACGTCATAGGCCGAATGTGTCGTGAGTACAAGCTTGCTTGTCTCAACTGGTGCTGTCAGTTGCTACCCTGCTTCGATAGTAAACTTAATCTAGTTTGCTGATGAAAAAAATGTTCATCGTGTCAGCACTAAGCAAAACATAATTGCTTGAAATCAAATGTTTCACGAGCTAGAAACTCAACCATCTCGCAATCTCTGTGCTGGTGCACTGTCTTGCTGGAAGCTGCAATCAGCAGCAGAAATCAATCTATCCTCACAAATGCGTAAAAGCGATTGTTTTGAGCGATTTTTGTGGCTGCAATGGTAAAACTTCAATAATTTGCCATCAGCAAACCAGATGAAGTTTACCATTCAGCAACTGACAGCACCAGTTGTGACGAGCAAGCTTGTACTCACGACACATTATGACGTCAGTATTACGTCACAACTAGCAAAAATAATTAACTAATATTTTTCATTAGTATTTCTATCAGTTATAACGGATAAAAATTTCGTGTAAATTGATCGTTATTTTAGTGAATTATGAAATAAAAAGGTCCCTTTTTATAAAGCACCGTGTATACTCGCCTCGCATGCTTCAACTTGCTTCGCCGTGTCCATTTTCAAAAGAATTTAAATTTCACAAGCAGTGTATTTTACTCCACCTTAGGTTAATCTTATATTAAATAGTTGAACGTGACGATTTAAAAGTTGACGATTTATGCGTATCGTACTTTGTTGTCTGTGGCCTGGGGTTTTAGCTGGTTGTGTATTTGTCTCGGTTTGCTTACCCGTCTGTCTGTCTGTCGTCATATCTGGGAAGAGTTACTGCAAAAGTTGCGAATAAATCTTCATGACATTTGTGACAGAGTTAAACCTGAAGACATGAAACGTGTACTTTTTTTCGATCTGATCTTAATCTCATTCCAGAAATATTTCTGCTCGCGAAACAGCGATACTTCATAACAGTAATCTGGTACTATGGTGTCAGCAATATAGTGTCGACGGTTTTAATTATGCGCCTGGTTTTGATACTATTGTAGTTTCATATTTCGAATTTAAACGAATTTGCACAAAGCGTAATTGTTATTTCAGCCTCTAGTCGTGGACGCTTCACCCGCTGGACACTTGCCCCCACACCGTAAACTATGTTTAGGGGCGAACCGTCCAGAACTCAGAGGGTGGACAAAATGTGCAATGGAGTGCGCTGACAGAATGGCGAAACGTCCACCAAAGATCCAAAGTTCCGAACGACTCTCAAGTCAACAGGTAAACCGTGAACGAAGCGCTTGTTGTCGTTGCAATTGCGACGTTCCGAGTTTGTTCACGATCAGAAGCTAAACGACGCGAAGTGGCGTCGTTCGACTGCGGGACCTGGCTGGCTGCAGTGTTGATTGCGGCGCGCACGCCATTACGAGCGTTGTGTGAATTCGACTCGCCACCAGCCACTGCCGCCACCGCTATAGTACATAGTGCCGCCTCTAAGTCGCCGCGAAATGTTTCACTGGCCCCCGGGGTGTCAATATTGACCGTCTCGCCGCCCGACCGCTGCATTCGAGTCGACTCTGCGATCACTAAATCAGACCGAACCCGTGCCACCGGCCCGCAAGACGATCGCGATCTGACGACCGACTCCAAGCCTCCAAGACTGGATCTCTAGCTCCATGGGCGGCCGAGAGCCGCTCGCTTGGTTGCTCCATCACGGCTCTCCTATGTCGTATAAGGCTACTTAAGCGGCTTGCGATCGACGATCGGGTGTGGCAGTCGTCGTTGTGCCGGCGCAGTTCCGGCCACCCAGCAAATCAAAAACGGCGCCGTAAAACGCGCCATTAACCTTGCGAACGTGCATCCGACGTCTTAGCGCACTTGTCGAATACAAGCAAACATAACGACGACCGACAACCGGCTGCAGACGTCCGTTCACTAATACCTATGCCACATGAGTCCTATCTCCTGCTGCGACTGCGACACCGTGAAGAGAAAACAGCTTCTTAGAATCAACGTCATCTCTGTGATATACAAGAAAAACGTGCTGTCCTGTCGCAAGGAAACGGCACAATGCCGCAGTCGTTTTGATGCGACAGTCTCGTGTGTGCACACCGGCGTGCATAAGCTTCTATCTCTGTTAGTGACATTTTACTCCTGGGCTTTAAATCGAAAGCTGCATGTTTTGTGTAGAGTGCATATAATGGCCGTTTAAGGTCATCGAAAGTTGTCGTTTTTTTGTACGAGTCGAAAGCGCGTATGCAATTTTCTATTAGTGAACAATAGCAACGCTGGTTTTGTATTGCACTGTTTCAAAGATATTGGGGATTTCTGCTCTGGACGGTTACCCCATCTGTATTTCGGCCAAAATTTTGAAATGTTTTCTTAGGACTTGCTCATTATCGTGTAGCTTAGAAGAGATAAGGTCCTAAGCTAATTATTTGTTTAATTACTTTCTAAGTAACAACTGCTACATGACCACGATACGTCAACGTTACAGATGTAGACCTACGGATCGGCAGATGGACGGTGATAATACTCTGATTTACACTATGCTTATCGCTCGGTAAAATGTTAAAGAAGTTAAACCGGTCGTGAAAGTGAAATGGTGAATAGTCTGTAGCCGTTCGAAAATCTGTGATCTGATGGTCGATGTTGTTGTTATTGGACGCTGCGGCTCTGGTCAGCATCCACCAGCCGTCTAAGTCTACTGTCTTACAGTCTTACTGCAGTCGGCAATTGACATTTCTGGTTTTTGGTGACCATGCCATCCTACGGAACAAGCTTCTATAGGATGTTCCAAAAAAGCACGAGGTTTAAGGCAATGTCAGTGTCACAGAGTCGTGCGGTTTTTAGCAAAATGTTTAGGAAGAAATTGCTTACATGATAAAGCCCAGTGTCTAAATAGGGAGGGCAATTAAATATTTTTTGTTTTGCTGCTGGCAAGCGAGCTCTGAGTCTGAGACAACAACATTAACCGCTACATTTTCAGGAAGTTGGTGATAGAAAGTTCACGCGAAGCCCATTGTCCAGAGTAGGGAAAACGATGCTCAATGTGTCCACTACAAAAATGAACAACAGACGGTAGTCGGTTTTATATACGTCAGAAGATTGAGGATGTTGATCATATGAAATGAATTTTGAACAATTGCTGGAACACGATAGGTCAAGAACTAATTGATGGTGCTATTGAACAGTGGGGCAATTGACTAGCGTCAGTTGCTCGTTTTTATGGGTACACTGTTTCTCTTTATCAATCTGGTAAGCGGGTTTGGTGCAAACTATTTCTAACACAAAATTGCTTTAAAGATAGAGACTTAATATTGTTTTTAAATAGTACATTTGCTATAGTTGCTAAACCAAAAATATTCAGTTGCCTTATTCAAACACTGGCCTTTGTCATGTAAGCGATTGCTTTCTGAACTTTTTGCTAAAAACCGCACAAGTCTGTGACGCGCGGTTGCAAAATTTTGGTGCCGTAAACTTTGTGCCGTTTTTTTTCTGAAAAACTTTGTATTTATATGACGAACATTGGGGACTAACTTCTGCATCATCACTTCAGGCAGCGTCTTTCTGTTTTGTCGTTCATATCTGGTTCCACTTATGTGACATTTTTTGACGTGATACTGAATAATGCTTATTTTTAGGCGACGTCAAACATCTCTACCATGATGCTGATGTACTCGTGTTATACCAGAATACAGGGGTGTTATTGCGTAATTGCTCTTACACGTGGTTTGTTTAACCAACTGAGTTCAGTTGGAAATCGGTGGCAGGTACTGAGTATAGACTGAAGATGTCTGCTGGCATGGTCGTGATATATCTGGACGCGCGGCGCAGAGATGAAATCACGTTGTCTGGCGCTGTCCAAACGATGTCCGTCCACGCTATCGATACGACTCGCTGCCGTTACTGCTGCTGCTGCTGCTGCTGCTGCTGCTGCTGCTGGGCGTCAGATATGGGAAAAGAAAACCTAGGCTTGGCGTAGAAGAGAAAAAACGCACAAAGATCCCTCCGTAGATATAACGGCCCCCCATGCAGACGGACTTAATTCCAACGTTTTGGCGGCGATTCCGCTAAAGAACGTTTTCCGAGAATAATATAGAGTTTTTTCGACATTTTCCTGTATATTCTAGACGTAATCGCGGCTGATATCCGACGATCTCCTGGATGTTGCCGTCACATTTCGACGTTGTTGAACGTCGCTCCGTATTAGAAGATTTTTTGTTCTACAGAAAATCGGCAATTTTCATGGAGGGAGGGGACTTTGTCGGGGAGATAATTGCAGTTTGAGGTTTTGTATCCTGAAGGATATGTGGAAGCTGGCGTTAGCCGGCGTCGGATGCTTCGCAGTTCGATTGTTACGACGCAAGATTAATAGTCGGATCATAATCGGTCGACGATCGCATCTCGCAGACTCAATTACAGCTATGTGTGTACTGTGTACACCGCGACAGCACTGGAAGAGTGCTGACCTGCGCACTGCACTGAAACCACCCGGCAGTAAGTTACGATACTCGCCACTCGCTCGCCAAGGAGGAATCAGCAGCGACGACGCGTTGTTGATACGATTTACTCCATGCGTCTTCAGCCCCCAGCGAAGCGATCCGCGATGCTGTGGCAACTGTTAGTGATGTACACGCGGCGGCCCCGGTGATTTGGCCCGCACGCCACAAACCCAATTAGAAAATTGCCACCACGCCGCCTCCTTTTCCTTTTCCTTACTACTACTATACTAATCATATTTATATAGCGCCAATATGCGGAGCTACAGAGGTACCTGCATGGTTTCCGCTTCTGCGTTTAGTTCGATGTTTGCTTTTTGTGCCGAATTTTTGCCGCGCATCGCTCTGTCAGGCGCAAGGTGTCTGCAGCAAATTACGACAAAAATTTGCAGTACTGTACGCCGTACGGGAGCCGCTCAATGCTTTAGTGCTCCATCAAACTGCCTTACGTTTGCCACGCAGGCACTTTTCGGCGTCGATTGTCGATATGAATTTCGACAAGTTGCTCAGGAATCGGGGAGCATTTACGTGGATTTTGCTGGAACTTTCAATCAGACTGTCGAATGTCACCCTTATTCAAATTTTATTTGTATTCTGGCATTGTGCTAAGAATGTTTACGGTTTACCAATTTTTCTCATTCTTCAGACAGAAGTGAGATTAGAAAACTTGTAGCAAGGCTTCAGAAATGCGCGAATTTATCTCGAGAACGTTATAGAGGTTATATATAGCCTTGGGAAACGTGAACGGGTGTTTAGTAAGTAGGCTTATTTTGCTTTTGCATTCGATAATGAACTGCTAGAAAAGTGAAATAAATTCGACCACTTCGCTTCAAAATTTGTTTGCATTCTTTCGTGAAATTTTAATCTTTTACTTTCAACAGTGCAACTTTCGGATTGATTCAAATAACGCGCGCTTTGTCGAACGCCAATTTTATACTAAGATTAGATGATAAGCCAATGGGTTTGATATATTAGCATTGTAATTTCTTACTACTACTATACTAATCATATTGCTGGTTTCTGGTTTATTCTGAGTGTTGCCAGCATTATTTGACGTCATTGTGTGAGTATGTGTTTGCCTGCTAAAGCTCTAACCGTGTGCTGCAGCATTAGCCAACGCGTTATTGATACGTCTATTGACATCATGCCTGCACATTAATTATGTAAGGCGTATTGTATATAGTACTAGGCTTAGACCTATTAGGAAAATTTGTATTACAAGTTTTCAGTATGTTGCTAACAATTGCATGATTATTTTTAATTGTTTACAGGAATGTTAAGTTTTCGTCTCGAGGCAAAGTTTGTGGTCTCGAAGCCAAATTTTAAGGTCTCGTCTTCGTTTTCGTTCTCACCATATCCTGACCTCATTAACATTCAATAACATTCCTACGTGTTTACCTGCAAATGTAGCAGTGTAAAAGAAAAAAAAACACGCATTTCAAATTAATTGTTATTTAAGATATTTAGGGCATAATTTTATGTGCTTTGCGTGCTTACTTTTTGCAAACGCTGACAAAGCTGCCGTCGTTAATGGCAAACGTTGCGTTTTCGAATTATTTTATTATACTTTTGTATCTTTATGTGTGCCAGAAGATTATTACGGCAAATAGAGTTTTCTGTATGACTGTGTATGTGTATGTGTATGACTGTGTAGATTGTTGTATTAGTTTTCCATGTAAATTAATTTTGTGAAATGTTGAACCAAGTTGCAAAATATATTCGTGCGTGACGTTCATATGCTAATAAATACTGCTATTAAATTGCATTAAGGCCGACTGTAGGCCTACTGTTGCATGCTGCCATATATTGTCTTCTTCAGTGTCATCTTGGCGGGTGCCTGTAATTCATTCGTGGACATAGAATTGACAGAAGGAGACTGTCATTGAATTAATATTGATAGAACGTAGGGCACTGAGCAACCCATGTGACATCGTCGTGCCTCTATACGGTCCGCGCAGTCACGTGCTTAGTGCGCCCACCCACGTCAACAGCTGCATGACATCGTGGCTTCCGACTCGCTGGGGGCGGAATTTTTGCTTCCGGTTATTAGATATCAACAACTGTGACCAATGACTTCTAGTTTACTTTTTTGTGCATGAATTTCCAGTCGACGAAAACATGAAATCTCGCGGTTGCTACAAAATTGCAACATTATGATCAGCGATATAACTGCAAAACAAACGGTTTAGGCCGGTCGGACAGCGTAAATAGGTGTTGGCCCACTCGAGAACAAAATCTACTTAGAGCAAAAACCATTAGATGTGAAGTTTAGAATTAGAGTAAGGTAGCTGGGTTATAGGATTTGAAATCTGACGGCATTTCGTTACAGTGAGGGTAATTCGTAAAATCCACGAAAGATGTAACGAAAGAAAGTAACGAATACTTGAAAGTATCGGAATAATTATAATATTCAGTTTCAGTTACTTGCAGAATGTGACCGCTGTCTGATGCCAGTTTAGAACAAGATTTTGGTTGTCGCAGAAAAACATGCGACGCTTCATATTATTTTTGAGAAAATGTTTTGAGCATAAGAATTGTTTGTAAGTCTCCAAAGTCTTACGTTATAGCTGAATATAAAATTTCGTCTAGTTTCTTCTGCAGTTTTGCTGGTATTAAATGACATTTAACAGACGTTCAAAAAGGCAAAGTCTGCATTTCGTCAGTGCCGCTTATTTGAATCAGATTACTTGGATATATATACAGCAAACACAAGTTCACAAAACGCAGCTGATGACCGATAAAATCTATACAGTACGTGGATAAAAAATTACAAGCATGCTTTAATGCATAAGGAGATATCGGTGATGACACTGATCGTACAGTCAGCTGAGCCAATTTCCTGCTTACTATTGAAGGAGCGGTGTATTGATAGATGGCGCGGCATAAAGGAGTTGGCGGTGAGGTGTTTGCACGGGTCTGGACTCTGAAGTGGAGGCAGTCGTGAGCGCGAGATCAAACACAAACAGTGACTGATGCGAACAGTGAGCATACGTCATCGCTCATCGACGACTGCTAGGGTTTAATCGCGCTCAGATCACATCACAGACGTCTTCGTCGTCATCACCAACATCATCATCATCACCACCACCAGCAGCAGCAGCACTGGTGGCGTCCTCGCGGATTTTCAGCGCGGTCAAAGGCGCATGCAACCAGCTGTATCCGGCAGACGCTCGGCCTCTGTCTTTCTCTCTCTCACAACGCGGGCGGGCAGGTCATCGAGATGAAAATCTTGTCCGACCGACCGACCTACCGCATGCAGGCGACGTGGTGAGGTGGGGCAGCGGGACGTGACAGCGGCCCGGTCTCCGCACGCCCCGTCGACCGCGTTTCTCTGACGCGAAATCTACCTAGACCTTATAGTTGTATGAGAGACTGGAATGCAGTGACAGCGGCTTCTCGGATTCAGTCAACATCGTCTTCGTTATCTACGAGAAAGCGCCGTGCTGTCGCGAGGAAGCCGCGCGCGATGCTGATGCCGTCATTCTGACGACGAAATCTACCTAGGGGGACGTGGCCTGGCGGTGCATGCCGGTGCCTTGCGGTCAGCTGTGACGACATCGATTCGTCGTGTCGCTGTCGCAATATAGAACAAAAGATTTCTGCGACCGACGCCGACCAGGCGGCGCCCTCCCGTCCACAGCATATTCCGCGGCTTGGTCGCTCGCTCTCTGCCAACCTTCTGGGGACATGACGGCGCCGCGTACGTCCGGGCGTGTGTGAGAGAATCAGCCAGGAACGCTGCTGAAACGTTGATTGTGATAAATAATTTGGTATTGACAGCGCGGTGACCGTCGACACGCGTCGATCGGTCAATTCATCATCGGTATGGGCAGACAGCGCAAGCACCGGCAGACTCAGCGGACTGAAGTCGCCGACTTCAAACATAGCTACTGATCAGAACAAATGACGCGGTCACGCGCCCGACGTAAAACTTGCGAACGATCGGCATATGTGCCGGTCGCTTCCGTCAAACAGCTCTGTTCACATGCTACGCACTGTAACTTTTGTGAGATCGTTTTGACAATCCGCAAACGTAAACATTTTTTGCCTTTGTTTAGTATAGGAATATGTCATCAAAACGTGCTAGTTTTGTTCGTATCATTATTTGCATCTAGACTAAAACGAAGTTTTCGTTTTTTTCTTTGGTTACATGCAAATTAAGTGTTGCACAAATATTTACTTTAGCGTATAGAAAGATTTTTCTTAGCCTGGATTCAAAATAAACACATGCAGACGGACAGACGGACAGACGGACCAGCGTGTCCATGTGTCAACAGAGCTGTATGCCGGTACTGTACGTCAAAGCACGTCGCATTTTTCTGAAGATTGGCAGCTTTTTGACTTTGACGCAGCCACTGTAATCACGAAACGTCGACGTCGGAATATGACGTCAATGTGACGTCAGTGGTCGGTGGTCAGTCATGTGGTTGCGTGATACGCGCATCTTCTTTGGTCAGTGAAGTATGCAGGAAGACGCAGGTCTTGCGTTGTCGACGAAAGGCGTCGCTTTGAAGTGGCGCCGAACTTCTGATAAGTTAATATCCCGTTCGTGTCGTACGACGACGAGAAATGGTGGTGCGCTGGCTAGGGGTCGGTCGGTCGGTCAAGCATCGTGCGGTCACGAACCCGTCACTGTCTTGTCGTTCGTCCGATCGATCGCTGGACCGCCCTACGTCGCACAACCACACCGGAAACCATCCCGCGCCGTCAATGTCCGGTCCGGCCGGCCGGGCGGGCAGGCGCAGTGGAGCGACAACGACAAATATTCCTGACGACGCTCTGTTTCTACTGAAATGACGGCCGAATAATGACATTGCGCGGCTCTAATTAGGTTCGTGCCAACTTTACTCTCCGACGGTATTTCGTGCATGATTTATCGACTACCGGTTCCGCCGCACTTCACACACAGACAGGACATTTTGTTCAACTTCAAATAGAATATTACAGAAGACATAGGCCATACTTAGTATGTTAAATGCTGGACTTTATATAGCAATGCCTTTTAATTTCAAAATGACAAACGGTCGTTTTTTAAATTAAATAATACCAGAAAATGTTCAGTTGTCGTTCATATGCTACGGAAATTATTTTATAACATCACAGCGCGTGTTCGAAAATGGCCTTTGATTGGCATTGTACATCGTGGTTGTAATGAGTGATGAACATATGCACAGGTGAGCGTTCAAATTTTGCAAAGGCATTGGCTACTTAGCAGCTTTGAAGTGAGGCGATTTTTGTTCGAGCCTTCCCCTGGCATGCATGTCTGCAAACGTAACAGTGACCGAATTGTTTAACCCGTTTATGCCTACAATCCCATATATGTGACACCTACTTTGACGGTAAATGATAAAATAATTTGGGCACTAATGGGTTAGATGGGCCCGCATTTGCCAGGCTGCCAGCGTTATTATAAATCTGGGCACAAAATATTTATCCGGCAATCGGATAAATATCCTATCCTACCCAAACCAGCTATTTTTCCGGCCGCAGACTTGGGCGGCCTTGGCCAATACGTACGGCACCCAACGGTGCTCCTAGGTACCGGCTAAACCGTGTCTTTGCGGCGGATAAAAACAGCAGCCGGGCAACTGACGACCTCAACCCTAGCAAGTAAGGAATCACGGATCGCCAGTCGGCAAGTTTCGTACCTGCCTGCAGCAGAGTCGAATTATCGCCAATATTATTAGCTTACTTTTGGTGTTCGTGACCGTCACATAAATCTCTGACATACGTTAACTCTAACTCTAACCCTAAACCGTGAACCTTAAACAGTGGCGTATTTAGGATTTGGCAAAGGCGGGGCATGGCGAGCGCGCAGAGCGCAAGCCTATAACGGGGGTCTGGGGGCGGAGCCCCCAGCGGGGTCCAGGGGCAGAGCCCCTGGTCGGGGGTCAGGGGGCAAAGCCCCCTGAGGGCCCTGAAGCTGAAACACTTTTTGCTTTTGAATGTTCAATGGAAGCCGCAAATTCGCCCATTTTTTCTGAAATTCGGAAACGCAGAAAATCACAGCGTCATATCAGATGCAATCTCACGTGGCGATTTTAATCGCATATTGTATCGGTATGA
>Ga0056128_1007236_pt1 | contig 14009 bp, 6 predicted proteins | sample WorMetLIZISLAND2_FD_71113 | JGI IMG/M metagenome (GOLD analysis project Ga0056128, IMG submission 71113) | Marine gutless worms symbiont microbial communities from Max Planck institute for Marine Microbiology, Germany - Olavius geniculatus... ... | reverse complement strand
TATAAAATCACTTTATACCGACGGCTATGTCAAATAATTATTATTATATGTTAAATTTTACTCTTTCACTGTTCTCGTTTTCGTTCTTGTTCTCGAAATTTATTTTTGGTCCCGTTCTCGTTCTCGCCATATTTTGGTCTCGTTAACATCCCTGATCTTTGCTAGAAAGTCCAGCACATTCGAAACAAATAAAGTTTTGGACCAAACGAGCTCTACGCGACTGAAAAAGGAGATATTGCGTGCATTTTAGACGTACTTTTTTGACCGAATAAGCGGCAATATGGTAATAAATATGCCGTTTATGAAAGAACAAATTTAAAATGAAATAAGGCGAACTCGAATCTGCGATGTCCAGACAAACGGGATCGTGGGTTAAAATAAGTAAGCGAAGCAATTAAAAAGTTGCATTTTTAAAATTTCAACACACAATCAGATTTCCGACAGGATTCCGACAAACAGTAACAAATTTCCGACAGAGAAAATCATGTATGCTCAACATTTCAATTTTGCCCGTAATTTTTTCCCGAAATGGGTCTTTGTTAACCTTCTTTCTTGATCGCAGAGAATTGCACTGAATTATGAGAACTGCATCGTGATTGGACAATGCGTCTGAAGCGGTTGGGTATTACGAATCACATTATAGCGCGCTCTGTACCAATAATTCATTCTGCCCAGGGACGTCTAGATTATGGAGTAGTCCATGTTCTGCCACTAGATCTAACAACCCAAACGGTGCAGCAGCAGCCGCCGCCGCCGCAAAACATCAGTCTGGACATGGAGAGCCTGTTCAGTGGCGTCGCCAGAAAAAAACGAGAAAAATTAATGACTTATAAAATTCGTGCAATAAACAGCGAAAATAAAAAGCTAGGCCTATGTGCATTGCATAGTAGACAGTATACCTTTAGTGCATAATACACAGTTCTAAAACAAAAAGCACAGGAAGTTTCAGTCGTGCTTCCACTTTAGTTTTAGGCCTGCTGAAGTCTGTCGGTGCTGCTGAACCGGTCCATCTGTCGTAAATCTAGTAGGATTATTAGTTCAAGATCGACGACATAATTACTTAATGCTTACCTGCATGACTGGCAGTTCTGGCACGATCGCGTTTGTTACCTATTTCGTATATGGACCTATTGGGGAAATACGTATTCGCACACCAGTCATGAACTCCAGCATTTAGGAGTCCACAATCAGATCTTTAGGTATATAATTATATTGCAGTGACCATGGCGATGACTATTTATCCGGCTCTACAGGCATGCATGTAATCGGTAACTGTCAGAGTTGCGAATGTATACGACAGAGAATATTTATCCGGCAACCGGATGATTAGCCGCCAGGCTATTTATCCAGCTGCCGTATAAGTATCCTCTACACGAAAAAATTTTGCGACGATACTGTAAAGTGTAAACCTTTACTGTCGTCGCTACCGCGGACAGCAATTATTATAAGCCAACGTTGTAAAACTTACTTCGCTCTTTCAATTGTGCATACATGGCCGCGATGAATACAACTATAAAATTACGTCGCCCCGTGCTAACATACTGATTGGCCGTCAGCCTGACTTAATTTAGATCTTTTAAGTCGAAAGTTGGCACTCATGCGACTGGGAACTTTTAAACCAATGTTGTTTTCTTCTGTGCCTTTTACACCGTGTCTCAAAAATTGTGCCACTTTGTTTATTGTCTGTTTTTTTCGTTAATATAATTGCTAACTGTCGACGAAATGCATCAGCGAAAGAATCTTAAAAATCCATTAACATTTTGCGAAGAGATGGACAATAGAACGTGTCACAGTTATTTGGGGAACACGGTTTAGATTTAGAGTTTCGTATGAAATCATACAGGACAGACAGACAAATGAATGGACGAACGGACAGAGGAGCAAGATCGGTAATACGGCCATTATATAGGCCTATAGGCGGCACAACGTGCGATGACGAACTGGGCCTATACTGAATGGGACAGTTATATTGAGCGTACAGACGGTCTCTCTACACTGTATAACTGACAGTGACAGTGACAGCGATATGTCTCTGTGAAGTGAACTTCGACAACTAAATAATGAGCGTATGATCGACTGTCTCATCAGCGCTTTAATCAACCGGTCAAGATGTCGCCCACCGGTCCAATCAATGCGACGCTAGTGATGGGCTCTTTTAAACAGCGGCGTCGTGAGTTGGGAAGAAGTAAGCGGGGCAGAATTTTGCAGAATTTTTTTGACAGGCACTGCAAATTTTCGACAGAGATTATTGCGGATAAAAAAAATTAATCTTGTTTCAAAATTTTTCGAAAATGGAGATTCGGTCACGAATTTGGTACTTTCGGAGGAATGTTTTTTACAAAAAAAACTTTCTTCCGACAATTTTTAGACAGCCAAAAATTCAGGCTGGTTAGGCTTAATTGCGACTTTTCATCTTATCACTGTACCATTGCTTTTAAATTCGCCTGATTCGACGTTTTAGGGGTGTACAGAGTTACAACAAAATGAACAAACTGGACTGTACTGGACTGAATAGCCTATATTGAAAAGTAAGCGCTTACATCCGTAGGCCTACTGAAATACTGAACTGTGGTGGCTTACTAAAAAACGAACTGGCAGTTGAGTTGACTTTATTTCGGTCGCGAAGTGTAAGCCCACTAAGCGAATTCAGTTTAATTTTGTTTCTGTTTCTTCGTCCACGCCTTAACGAAGATATTTCATTTCGATTTTCGATTTTTAGCTAGACATTTCGATATGGCCGGAATAGTAAATGAGTAAAATGTAGGCCTATAGTTGCTTGGGCTCTGTATATTTCACGATAAGACATGATCATTTTTGGTCGTTTTAATGCGTTTAAACGTACGAAAACACCACGTTTGAAAAGGCATTTATTCAACGCGAAAACGTAAGTATTACTATACGACTCCTACTATGTGTTCCATAATAAAAGTTCCATTGGGACCTGGATTATAAGACTGAATCCACTTCTAAACACGTGGCTACGTGTCACGGCGATCTTTCGAGGGAACTCAGAAATCTCGTGCTAAAACGCCGGAAAAAGAAAAGATAGACAACAGGGGTAAAATCAGGCGTAAGACGTAATAGTCTACTCGGCTGGCCACCGCTGACAGACTCAAAAATTTAAAGAAAATAACGGGCCATTTTCGGCCAGTGTGTATATGTGGGCTATCAAAAGTTTGAGAGAACCTTATCTTATTGAAAACATGTAGGTGTATCTACGAAAAGTGGCCCAAGACAACTGACAAAGCGTGCGTATATATACCAGCAATTTACGGCAAAAAGGTATGCCGCAGGTTTAGCACACCAGCTTAAACGTTTATCAAAAAATCTGTTCGTACATTTTGAACTAGAAATATATAGCTGAAAACCCGCGCAGAATTGTATCTGTAACGCCGCCGAGTTTTCTTTCGCGAAGCGTCGCCGCATCTCTGTTGATAGTGAAGCCGTTGTTTCAGCAGCTGACCGCGTTTGGAATTCGGATAATCGTCTAACTGGTCCAGGGCTGGAACACTGGTTTGAAATAATTTAGACTTTTAGCTTTTAAAGACGCAATAACACCAAAAATCCAAATGTTAGGTTCTAAGATTTTTTTTATTTGTTGTATAATTATCATACAAGTGAAATTTAATTTCGTATTTTAATTGTCAGATTTCAATTTTGCCGTAATGTTTTTTACTCACCAAAACGAGATAACAAGAAAAATAGTTACGTTATGTTACTCTAAGTTCTTAAATGTGTGTTTCATTTTTATTGTTCACTAGAACTTTAAAAAACCTTTTTAAAACTTGTAAGAAAAGATTAAAAACATAAAAACCAATAACCTAAAAAAAACTTTGCCCAGAACTTAAGTTTTTCTCAGCCCTGAACTGGTCGCACGTTGCTAGTATTGAAAATCGAACAGACAAAATAATAGAAAAAGAGCGTATACCACAGTGATCGCATTGCCGTTTCGACCTGAATGTCGCTATGGCGACGGGAGTTTGCCTGGTCATTTTGGCTTCAGCGGCAGTAGCATTTCTGATGCCAAACTCCTTTTCGCACGCGCTGCTAGCTGACGACAACGCGTAAGTGACTTTTTCAGTTTTTTTTGTCACAAATATTGGTAAAAAGCTTTTAAAATAGTCACAAAACCGTACGAGATAGCTGAATTTGAAATCAGCTGCTACCTGGGTGAAAAGAGTTAGCGAGGCTTTTAAAATTTGTCCAAAATGGTTGTTTTTAGCTTCAAATTTCGCAATTTTTAACAGAAATTTGTTGACAAAAATATTTTGATAATTTGAAGAAACCTCAAAATTTGAAGGGGATTGCATGGGCGAAATCACATGGTGCGTAACAAAACAAGCACTGGCAATTAGCTTTTTAGAAATGTCAACATCGTTGACCTTGTATGACCTTGAACACCCAAAATAGGGGGTTTTAGTGATTTTTGGCGATTTTCGGCTGCAGAAAAGTGAATTGCGACGACATGGATAGAGATAGACCAAGATTATCTGCAAACAGAAACTGCTCTAGACTCTCGCTCGTCTCCTGAGCATTAGCTCAGATTTCTTGTTTACATGTATGGCATGCATTGCGTAACTAATTTTGTCATGTCTAATTAGTTTGTATATTTACTTCTGTCTTTTGTTGTATTTTGTCTGTGTCTGTGCCTATACATGTATTTTCCTGTGCTTTTTGTGTTTAATTTTGCATTGCGCGTTTCGTTTTGCTATCGCCATGGCGAAATAAAACGTCACTAACAATCTCTTTCAATTTATTTGCATGCTTCGTGTATGCAGGCATTACTGCGTGGTGAATCGGACACAGGTGGAACGGCAGACGGCGAAATGCAGTGCTTTGGATCGCATGGCCATGCTCGGTTCCACTCTGGACCGACAAGCGTCACGACTGGACGGTTACACCGACTCCGAGCTCATGGCCAAGTTCGACTCGTGGGTCAAAAACCCCGACTCCAGTCCAGACTGCATCTTCTACAAGTAAAATCGCGCCTAGTTCTCATTAAACGCACGCAACGTACTTTTTAACGCGCTACAGCTATTCTGTACGTCTTTTTGGCACGGTTATCTTACGTCTGTCGTCTGTCACGGATGTATTGCGGCAAAACGGTGCGAGATAGGGCCTAGGTTGCTATTGATCACTACCGATAATAGAAAATTTCATATTGACTTTCAAATGACATGCACATTGTTGACCTTGAACGACCTTGAAGGTCAGTACGCGCTATTGTGGTTAAACGGTGCGACATAGGGCAAAGGTTGCTACTGATAACTAATAGAAAATCTCACATGTCCTTTCAAATAAAATGAAAATCATCGATCTTGGACAACTGTGAAGGTCAGTACTGCAACATGAACTGTACAAGCTGTAGCGCGTCTTCTTCAACGACAGCTGGCTTTCTTGTTGAGTGACGCAACTAACGCAGACAACGCAGCATACGCAACGTAACTCGCAGCTGACGCAAACGACGTAACGTAGCGTTACATGCATTGCGTTATATAGATGGAAACTAGGCTTTAAATAATGTATAGGCCTAATTAAGCTACCAAATCGAGACGTTAGCAGCAGAAAAAAAAACTGGCATAACTTTACATGTTTTTGTTAAATTGGGATAGGCCGATATACGTTTATTTTTAATTGGGAATTAAACCTTTAAACGTTTTCCTGTCAACCTACGTACTAAATCTTAGGCAGAAAAATTTGCCGGTTATAGCAAATGCTGTAACGTTTGTAATGTTTTAGAACGGTTACGGTTTCGGTGACGGACTGCTGTTCGGGCTGGAGCGGAGACAGCTGCAACGAACGTAAGTTCCCTGAACGCAGCAAAAGTTTATTATCAGGCACATTGATGCTTTTTCCAACATTAACTCCGTTACTTGTTCATAAATACGTCATAGTAAACTGTTGGCGGTGGCGTGGTATGGCGGTTAGCACGCTGTGTCCGGTCAACGTATAGTTGCCCCACACCGGGTCCGGTTATTACCCGGATGGGTGACTGTCTTCGGACAGGCGAAGTATCTTGACAGTGTCGGGAGGCGGGTAACACTGATAGTGACCACCACCTAGGTTAACTCAGCCCTCTGCGGGATATGTAAATCGAGTACTTGCCTCTCTAGCTGTTGTTAAGGGCGGACGTGTTTACCAGTGTGTCCGGTGGCAGTTAACACGGTGTGATTCCATATGGCAGGTGACGTTTGGCAGTCAGGGCTTAATTTTTGCCGGCAATGTTCCGTAGGGCGTACCGGCAGTTTAGTTGTCGCAATGGCGGTACGCTGAGCAGCCCGTGCGGTTTGGTACCTGCTAAATTTGTTTTTACAGGCCAAAAATGTGATAGCAGATTCAATTACAGTCATTCCCATTTAGGCGACATGACGCCTTACGTTTATGCGGAATCGCGTCTTCCAGCGCAAGCGATTTCGCCTATTTCTAAGCATTTTTCCGTAGCGTGGTCCGACCTCTCCCTGTTGTTTGTTTGTCGCATTTTTGCCTCCGCTCAAACCGTTCGACAGATTTAGATGGCATTTAGCAGGTGACGCTTGGCTTGTGCACTACATGCGGTCCAGTGACACATTGTAGTAAATAGCATAGATGTAAAACACCTTTTATGCTGTTTTATAATAAGGTTTAAAAACGTGTTTTTAATGTTCTTTTTTATTTTTAAAATGTTTAAAAAATTTTTTTAGTGTTTTTTTTTTAATTTAAAAAAATGTTTTTTGGTGTTTTTAATGTCGTATTTTTTGTTGTTGTTAAAACATAAACGTACAAAATTACAAATATGATTTATTTCTCATGGGCAAATTGCGTTCAGCAGTTTTTGATCTGTACATTCAGTACATTCCGGTTTTAGTCTTTACAAATGGTAAGTTTTTGTTTTTAATTGTCTGAATTACATATTCTTTGCGTGTACAATGGCGAAAAAGTAGCGATTGGAAACATCTGCAGTTTAATGTTTTTTTTGTGCATGTTTTTATTGTGTATTTTTATAACAGTTTAAAAATATGTTTTTTTAATGTTTTTATTTGCAAATAAGACACATTGTCCAATCACGCTGCAGTTCTCATAATTCAGTGCAATTCTCTGCGATTAAGAAAGAAGGTTAACAACGAGAACGTGAATAACAACAACGAGACCAAGAACGAGAACGAGACCATTAAAAAGACTCGAGACCACGTTTTAATTGGTCTCGAGAACAACTAACATCCCTGGCAAAGATACGATATGCCTACGATACGATACGATGCTATAATTTTATAGATATGCATTTGAAAATGACAGACAAACTACCCTCACTCATTTAGCGTTTTCCATAGCATAGGGGTGAATTGATTATTTCAAATTTCTGGAAAGTTGGAAACCATTAAAAATATAGGAACCTAAAGTATTTCACGGAGTCGACAAATGACAATAGTTTTCGCGTGAAAGCTGATCTGCTCTGAGTGACCGACTCCGCGTATTTTATACGTAATCACTAGATGTCGCCTGCTACCAGTTACGCAAATATTTGTTTATTTTGCTGTCTTTATTTTATTACCAGTTTATTACGTTAGGACGAAATATAATATGATCAAAAATTTATTAGCTAATTGGCTCTAAAAATTTTTAGGCATACAAACTATAGATTTATTGTGATATGACTAGACGTTTTCGCTGTAAAGCACACCAATCTGAAATACGCAAACTGGTTATAAGTAATATTTTCACAGATAAAAATTAACCTGGTATACTTTGTACTACCATCGTCGACCGTGCCAAGGTTTGTTTTGTGTTGTTGCCTGTAGGCTACTTCCCATGCTGCAAAATGCTATAGTAAAGAGACGCTTCTGATCCCCGGAAAAGAAGTATTTGTGGGTTGAACCCCGCAGTCAAACGATACAATTACAGATTGCTGCCGCCATTTGACGAATATACATAAAAAGCGATTCCGCTTATTGCCAAATTACTTTTGCTTTTGTTTGTGAAGGCTACCTAGCCCAGTTCATGAGCTAGGTTTGTCGCCTATTTTTCACTGCAGTGTCTGGGGGTGTTATAACTGCTTATAATCTCACTCCACTCAAACGTGACGACCGAAACGTGGTTAGGTTCATGTGTACAGCACCCATTATCAGGTAGAACACGCCGCCAATCACAGTAGTTACGTGTTAACACGGTCTACTAGCCTATGTATTATGCCAAGTTACACTCACATGATAAACCGTAGAGAATAGATATGTTGAAAACATCAATTTGCAAGTTAAAAAATCCAAAACAAGTTTTTTTTTCACTTTTTAAAAACATGTAAAAAAGCTTACATAAAAACATTAAGCCACATTTAAGACAATAACATGATTCCAATCGTTACTTTTTACTTTAGGCATTTTTACAGGTCGCCATTTGCCACAACAATATACGCAAAAAATAACTTGTTTAAATAATTAGAAACAAAAGCATACCATTTGTGGAGAATAAAGACCAAAATGTACCGAATGTTATGCATCATGTTTGTAATTTTGTACGCTTTATTATGTTTTAACAACAACAAAAATACGAAATTAAAAAAAACTAAAAAAAAAACATTAAAAAATTTACATGCCGCAGACCGTGCTGAATCCTATACTTATTACGTTATAAAGATTGACTGTTTAAAGACTTATTGATTGATTGATTGGCAGTTCGCTGCGTGTGGTCTGTTTGATTGACAGCTGTCTGTAGCCCGGACTGTGCGAATGGCGGCCAGTGTATCGCGCCGTACCGTTGCCAGTGCGCCAAGCCGTTCACTGGACCAACCTGCAGCGACGACCCACGAAGTAAGTATATAGGCTAATGCTGCCGGCCCGTTCCCTAACACCCCGTTGACACGATCGAGCAAACGTCGAGCAGACGTCGAGCAATTAGCACGTGCATTTTGAATACATTTGCTCGATGTTTGCTCCATCGTGCAAACGGGATATAAAGGCGTGTACAGAGCAACGTAACTGAACTGAACTGACACGGTATCTTTTTGATGCACTGATCAGTGGGCGAGCCCATTGGTCATTGGCTGACGCGACGGGCGCTTAGTCACGTACGCCGTTAGACAATGCCTAATGCAATGCATGCTTGCCCATAGTCAGTTCATCAAAAACTGAACCATGTCAGTTCAGTTCAGTTACGTCGCTCTGTATTCGCCTTAAGAGGCTGCTTGCAAGTGAAACTCGCAAAACACGCATACAAGTTTTGCATGTAGGCAGCCTCCAAAATTCGCACTCGACCCGCATGCGATTGCCCCAAACTGCTCAAAACTGTCAAAAACTGCGGGCAACAGTATCTTACGGACTTTTATACTATTATATATTTAAGACAGGGCATATGTACAGCGAGCTATGATGTTTAGTATAAACAAAGTCGAAAAGTAATACTTTTACGGAAAATGATTAAGTACATTTACAAACAGCTCATATCCATTTAAACTGCACTAAAACTGGGGGTCTAGATGTCATGTGTATTTGGAATGCTAAGGCCGGGTTATAACAGATGCGTAAAATATTCTTTTTTATAGACTATATACAAATAGTCTGTTTAATCTGCGTTGGCCTATAACTTTAATACACTGATAACAAATACTGCTGTGTCAGTGTCTTGTTCACATATAAGGAATTCTCGTAGGTCCTACTAATCGTATAGGCCTAGATAAGCTTATTGTAAAATATTATCAGTTTAGTTTTGGTTTTGAATTACCCATCGAGTTATGCGTTAAGCGGGTTAATAAGCTTAACCAGAACAACAACAACAACAACATGTTTGTCGCTGGATTAAATAGATTAGATAATTAGTTAAAATTCTGCAAACAACATTTAGTACTAGTTAAGTTAAATTTATCTTCTTGTAGGCCTACTATCAGTTGTGGTGAATATAAGTGCGAGTTAATAAATGAGAATGACGACTGGACGTGACGCGCAGAGCTGACGGCTAAGAAGAAGTACTGCTATACGCACAGTTCGTGCAGCGGAGCTAAGACGACTCGTCACGGCGGCGACGTGATGACGTTCGCCGAGTGTTGCTCCAGAGCAACCACAAGCAACGGCTGGGGCATTTATGACGGACTCTGCACGGCCTGTGTCGAAGGTTCGACCGATGGCAACGACCAATCTTCATTGCATCAACTAGACGCGCCGTACGGTACGTAGAGGCTGCCTACGTGTGCGAGTTTAGGTTGTACAGGGTGAGCCAAAAAATTAGCACCATTTTGCACGCCTTAACTTGGTCAAACATCGGCCTTAACATATTTCCAAAATTTTGCTATCGCACAAGATCCCACTACACTTCAAGTGTGTCGCTACACTACCTCGTGACCTGTAGGGTGTTTACACGATCCAGCAAACGTCCAGCAAACTTCCAGCAAATGTATTCAAAATACACGTGAGTTGCTGGACGTTTGCTGGATCGTGTAAGCACCCCATTCTGAAAGCACCACAACGCGGCGTTTCGTTGATCGCACCATTGGTCAGTGGCGTCGCCGGTGTAACACCGGCTTGAGTTCGTCGTCCAGCAGCAAAACGGACAAATAACTGAGACAATAAACGCGTTGTGTTCTGTTGATACTTTCGTAAAATATGTTGTTGTCTTGTTGTCTTGTTGTTAATTTGCTTTTAACACTTTGACATTTCACAAGTTAATGTAGTGACACACCCGAGGTGCGGTTGGATTTTTAGTGATAGTGTTGCTACAGTTACTTTCCTAATTTTTGAACAGTAAAGAATTTTGAAAATCGGTTAATACTTGGCAAAGCTAAAGCGTATAAGAAATGATGCTAATTTTTTGGCCGACCTTATTGTCTATAGTCTAGACTCTAGAAGGTTCGATAGTCCTAAGTTGTATACCGCAGCGTGCTTTTTCACGAATTATACCCCTGTCTTTAACCCTATTCCCTAACTTTAGTCTTTCGGCCGCAATGCCTTTTTTCTTATACAGGATGGCCCAAAACGTAGGCCTAAGCTGATGTACTTTGTGCACATCTTCGTTAAATATTGACCGATTTTCACGCTTGCATTTTACCACTAGTTCTCTGCACGACATTTGCTACTCAGTGGCACGCACGCCACACCTGGACACACCTGTCACTGCACTGCTTTGTAAAACCGAAAATCAACAATATCTATGAACAGATAGACAGAAGATCTAGTCGTAATTTTTTTCTGTCAGCAGCTTTCCGCCATTTTGGTTGATTCCTCGGAACCGTGGTTTGAAGGAAGAGGCCAGTTTTCGTGCAATTCTGAATACGTTGCTCATGTTGCCGTGCCGGTTGTCATCTTCCACTTGTGTGCACGTTTCTTCTAGGCCTATTGCCGGCAATCCTGTCTCGTCTAAGATTGCGCTGGACAACTGGCCGCGGCATGCTATCGGCTAGCTACTCCGTTTTTTTGCCGTTGCACTTTGGATTCTGCCGAGTTCTGCATTGTTCCTTTTCATCTTTTTTTTTTTTTAGCAACTAAATGGACGTCTACAGTAGATTTAGTCTAGGCTTTTATATAGTTTCTTTCGTTTGTGTTATTTTTTATATGCTTACCAGGGAATTAGATTATTATCTCTGATGCGTAGTTGTTCCTTGAGCAAAATAAATATCTTATATTATGTTGTGTTTAGCACTTGCCAACGTTCATAGGGATGTCTCATCCCTTCATGTCCAACTCATCAACTTGTTTCTGACAGCTTATTCCTTACCTGTTTGTGCTTCACCACTGAGTGCATCAATGTTAAGTTTCTCAGCGAGAGTCCAGCAGGCACCATGGTGTAGCAGACTAGCAGCAATTTAGCTAAGTGAACTACGTTGTCAGTTATAAAGGCTATCACTGATCGTAGGCCTAGTCGCTGAACACGAAGATCTACACTACTTACAAAATTACGCAGTAGACTTTACTTGCCGAGAACAGAGCGAACTCATAACCGAAAATTTTGACATTTGATGGGTGTCTTTTTGCACAACATTAACATAAGTTACGTAACTTTGAAATTATTCGCAAGTGCATAAAAACAAAAGTGTAAAAATATAATGTGTTTTGTGATAATCCTAATGCTGAACGCTAAGCGTTTTGATTTTTATAAACGTTGTTTTTTTAGTTTCGTCATGGAAGAACGTTTCACTAGCATTCGCTAGGCGGCAGCTCATAACAGGCTGCTGAACGGTCGTTCAGCTTCACCAAAGTTCAAGCTGTGCTAGCCGGTCAGGGGCTGCACAGTGCACATCAGTATTCGATAACTACAAGTAATTTGAGCAAAGCTCACGTGACGCGCGACAGCAGCGGTCCTGCCATCTGGGCAATCGTGTACAGCATGCAATAAAATAACAATGCATTTTGAAGGAGTACCCAAATTTGATGCCTCCGTACGGAAGTATCCTTGAATTTAAGAGGTCGAAATTAAAACTGTTAAAAAGGAACGTTCTATGCTAAAAATTTCATAGGCCTACGCAGGTTGTCCAGGTTCATCTCCAGCCATTTCGGCGCAATTCACTCTTGAAATGTGCACCGTAGCCGAAAATTGCAAAAAATACTAAAATCTTCTATTGTTCAAGGCTCAAAGTCATCAAAGGTCATCGATGTTGACACCATTCAGAAGCTCGTCACTAGTGATGGTTATGATAAGCAGCATGTCTGTGCGTATGCAACTGTTTTTACGCTAGTCAAGCTAATAGCGGTAAAATAGCCACTTTTTAGGGGGTACCCTTCTTTGATGCTTGCATGCGCATGTCTCCTTAAACCTAGAGAGTCGAATTTTAAATTGCTAAAATCTGAGTTTAATGGCAAAAATTTCATTCACAGGTTGTCTTGGTCTATCTACTGCGATTTCGTCGCAATTCACTGTTAAAATGTGCGCTTCAGCTAAAAATTGCGAAAAATTTACCAAAAACCCTTTTTGGGAGTTCAAGGTCGTTCAAGGTCGTCGACGTTAATAAATCTAAAAGCCCGTCGCCAGTGCTTGTAATTATGATGAGCAGCATGTACGTACTTAGGCCTATCTGCAATCGTTTTCACTCTACACGAGCCAATAACAGTAAATAACCACTTTTAGGGGGTACCCCTTTTTGACGTCCGCATGCGCAGGCCTTCTTGAACTTAGGGAGTCGGGATTAAACTGCAAAAATTTACGTGTAACGCTGAAATGCAGGTTGTCTGGAGTCTATCTCTAGCCATTTTGGCGCAATTAACTTTTAAATTGTGTGTGCAGCCCAAAATCACGAAAAATTAAAAAAAATTCCTAATTTTTTCGGGATTCAAGGTCGTTCAAGGTCATCGATGGTAAGAAAATTAAAAAGCCCTTTCTTATTATGATAAGCGAAACGTATGTATTTCTTTGTAACAGTTTTCACACTAGAAGAGCCAATAGCGGCAAAATAACGTCTTTTTAACGGGCTATCCTACTTGACGCCCTCGTTCAAGAGGAACCCCTGACTCAGGAGCACGAAATTTCGTCACGATAAACTAGAGTCTTTGGAGCAACGCAGTGAAGATTTCGTGATCCTATAAGTTGCACCGTTTTGATAGGCTTACAATACAGCAGTGTGACGGACAGACAGACTTGGGGACGGACAAACGCCCAGGCCAGGGCTAAGGCGTGCGAAGCATTCTGCTATTGCGCGTAAAAATAATTCTAAAAGTAATTTCACTTAATTTTACCGCGGCGCTGAATGCGGAAATTGACGAACGTCTTCGCTGGAAAACTTACATGACAGCTGCCATTTTAATGATTCTAGCAGCAACAGAGTGAAAAAAAACCTAAAGTTTAAAACTGTTTCAAACGAAACTAAAACGAAACAAGAAATTTGAGCAAAGCTCACGAAACGCGCGAAAGCCTATAGCAGTTCCTGTTCGCAGGTAATCTTAGGTAATCAGGTAATCTCCATCCATTTCGTCGTAATTCATCTTTGCAGCCAAAAATCGCCAAAAATCACGTTAAATCAATATCTTTAGGGTTCAAGGTCATTCAAGGTTATCGATGTTGACATTCGTAAGAAGCTCCTTATCAGTGCTTGCTATGATAAACAGCATGGCTGTGCCTAT
>Ga0056128_1007235_pt1 | contig 14012 bp, 2 predicted proteins | sample WorMetLIZISLAND2_FD_71113 | JGI IMG/M metagenome (GOLD analysis project Ga0056128, IMG submission 71113) | Marine gutless worms symbiont microbial communities from Max Planck institute for Marine Microbiology, Germany - Olavius geniculatus... ... | reverse complement strand
GTAAAGGTAAAGGTAAAGGTCGTCAATTTGTATAGCGCGTCTCGCGTACTCGCCTCTAACGCGCTTGGTCTTGTCACTAACTATAGCCGCCTGCTGCACGACAACCGTGCACAGGCTGCAAACACAGGCTGGCGTAGCGGCCGGCTAAGCAACCCCAGTCAGATGTACAAAGGTCCGCACCTCCGTAACCCATATGAATGAGTTACTACTCTATTTAAAGTCCAGCTGAGAGTAGGAAGGCTGAGTCGACCTAGCTGGCAGGCTTCGCACCGAAATGGTTTACATGCCCGCAGGCAGTCACCCATCGCAGTACTAACAAGGCCCGGCGTAGAGTTACTTCGTTTCAACCAAAAAATGCGCTATTAACTACGCCACGCCACCAACCGTTTCCAGAGATATTTGCGCTCAAACTCGATAGTTGTCGTAAATCGCACCGATTTTTAAAAGTTTTTGCCCTCCCAAATTTTCAGGGGGGTGGTGCCCCCAAAAGTTGTACATGCGTCAACACCTCCACCTAGAGACACGTCAAGTGCCAAAGTTTCGTCGGGCTACACCCCCTAACTCCAAAGTATTACCTTTTAAGCCAATTTTTGACCCCCCTTTAAAAAAAGTTGTAAGGGGGGCCGCGTCCCAGGTGGAGAATGCGCTAGTAAGACTTAATTATTTTCTAGCGCGTGTAAAAATTTGGGGGCGCAGCACCTCCTAGGAACCGAAATATGGTCTTCCAAAAAATTTGATTTTTGTGGGTAAACATTAGCCGCGTAATCTCTGATGTTAGTGGACTGAACTTTACACAATTTTTTTATTCAACGCGAAATTAACTGTATTTAATATCGCCGTTTACCGTTTGTCGATATCCCTATGCAGTTTAGCGATATTTGCGCTCAAATTCGAAAGTTGTCGTAAAACGTACTAAATTTTGTGCGTTTTTTGCACTCCCAAATTTTGAGGGGGCGTTATCACCCCCATCTAGCAGCACGTCACGTGGCAAAGTCTCATGAAGCTACTCCCTTTAACTCCAGAATTCCTTTGGTTAATACGGTACATTTTAAGGCAATTTTTGACTCCCCTTTGAAAAAAGTTGTAAGGCGGGCCGCCGTCCCCGATGGGTAGTGCGCTAGTAAAACTTGGTCATTCTCTATCGCGTGTAAAAATTTGGGGGCGCAGCACCCCCTAGGGGCCAAAATATGTTTTTCCGAAAAATGCGCTTTAGGTAGGTACGATTTCACATCGAGATCTCTAAGGTCACTGGACCAAACTTTACCGGACTTGTTTCGCTTAACGCAGCAGAAATCGCGATAGACGGAATGACTATCCGATTTTAAATATTTTCATCGTTTCGGAGATGTTCGCCGCCGAACTTCGAAGTCGTCCGAAATCAAGCCAAATTTTGCATGTTTTTGAACTTTGAAATTTTTTGGGGTTGCGCCCCCCGAAATCTTGGACCTGCATTTTACAGTAGGGCCTAGTAGTGACCATCGTGCAGAATTTTACGCCGGTCGACCCACGCATCTCGGAGATCTTGCGAGAACAAAAAAACTAGAAATTTCGGGCAAAGCCCAACGTGAGTCCACCCGGCGCCCTATGTCCGACTGGGAAAAAATTAGAGGGAAGGTAAAATTTTCCCGGCATCAAAGTCTTGTGGCCCAAACTCAAATGCATTGGCATACGCCGAACGCGCATTGTCGACTTAGGGTGGGTCAACATGAGCGCCTATAACTTTGTTCGTAGTGGACCGAATTTCACAAGTTTTTTTCGTTCAACGCCCAAAGAATCGTGCGCATCAAAGCCGTTTAGATTTTGTCGTTATTTACATCGGTTTTAGAGGTATTTGAGATCAAACTCGAAAGTTGTCGTAAATCGCCCCGATTTTCGCACGTATTTGCCTTCCGAAATTTTAAGGGGGGGGGCGGTGCCCCCAAATGTTAACATTTTCACCTGGAGCCGCGTCAAGTGCCAAAGTTTCGTCGGGCTACACCTTCTAACTCCGAAGTTATAAGCGCTCCTTTATTGCATTTTAAGCCAATTTATGACCCACCTTTAAAAAAATTGCAACGGGGCCTCAGTTTTCGGTGGGGAGTGCGCTAGTAAGACTTGGTGATTCTCTAGCGCGTGTAAAAATTTGGGGGCGCAACACCGTCTAGTGGCCGAAATATGGTTTTCCGAATAAAGCGCTTTAGGGGAGTACGATTTTACATCTAAATCTACAAGGTCATTTGACCAAACTTCACCGGACTTGTTTTATCTAACGCAGGAGGAATCGCGATAGAGGAATGACTATCCGATTTTGAATATCTGCATTCGTTTCGGAGATATTCGCCGCCGAACTTCGAAGTCGTCGGAAATTGGGCTAAATTTTGCATGTTTTTGGCCCCGGAAATTCTTTTGAGGTGTACCACCCAAAATTTTGAAAAGGCATTATAAAACTCGGCCTAGTACTGACCAATGTGCAAAATTTCACGCCCACGCATCTCGGAGATTTTGCGTTAAAAGAAAAAAACTAAAAATTTGGGGCAAAACCCAACGTGAGTCCGCCCGTCGTTTTAATTCCAATTGGGAAAAATTAGGGGGGCGTAAAAAAGGGTGATAAAAAATTTCCCCAACATCAAAGTCACGTGGCCCAAACTCAAATGCATTGGCATACTCCGAACGCGCATTGTCGACTTATGGTAGTAGACGGAATTTCACAAAATTTTTTTTGTTTAACGTCCAAAGAATCGCGCTCGTCAACTCCGTTTACATATTGTCGCTATCTTCATCGGTTTTAGAGATATTTGCGCTCAAACTCGAAAGTTGTCATAAATCGCACCGATTTTTAAACATTTTTGCGCTCCCAAATTTTAAGAGAAGCCGTGCCCCTAGAATTTGTACTTGCGTTAACACCCCAACATAGAGACGCGTCAAGTGAAAAGTTTCGTCGAACTACACCTCTTAACTCCGAAGTTATAAACGCTAATTTATTACATTCTAAGCCAATTATTGACTTTTTTTTAAAAAAGTTGTAAGAAAACCCCTGTCCCCGGTGGGGAGTGCGCTAGTAAGACCTGGTCATTTTCTAGCGCGTGTAAAAATTTGGGGGCGCAGCACCCCCTAGGGGCCGAAATATGGTTTTTCGAAAAAAACACTTTTGGTGTGTACGATTTCACATCTAAATCTCCAAGGTCACTGGACGAAACTTTACTTTATTTGTTTTGCCTAACGCAGGACGAATCGTTATAGACGAAATGGCTATCAGATTTTAAATACCTTTATTCGTTCCGGAGATATTCGCCGCCAAACTTCGAAGTCGTCCGAAATCGTAACAAATTTTGCATGTTTATGGGCAATAAAATTTTTTTGAAGTGCGCCCTTAAACTTTTGAATAGGCATTATAAAACTCAGTTTAGCACTGACCACCATGCAAAATTTCACGCCGATCGGCCCACGCATCTCAGAGATCTCGCGAGTAAAGAAAAAAACATCAGCAGTAAAACAGAAGTCCTTCCGAAAACTCTTTCCGAAAACTATCGTTTTCGGGAAGACTAACTAAAAATTTGCGGCAAAGCCCAACGTGCGTCCGCCCGGTGCTTTAAATCCGATTGAGGAAAATTAAGGGAAAGGGGTAAAATTTTCTCGGCATCAAAGTCACGTTCCCCGAACTCAAATGCATTTACATACGCCGAACGCGCATTGTCGACTTAGAGTAGATCAACATAAACGGTTATAACTTTGTTCCTAGTTTACGGAATTTTACAAGTTTTTTTTCAACGCAGGTATTATTTTTCTCCTCAACGCCGTTTAGATTTTGTCGCTATTTTCATCAGTTTGAGAAATATTCGCGGTCAAACTGGAAAGTTGTCGTAAAACGTACTAAATATTGGACGTTTTTTCCTCTGCCAAATTTTAAGGGGAGCGGTGCCACCAAATTTCGTATTTGCGTTAACAACCCAACCTAGAGTCGCGTCAAGTGTCAAAGTTTCGTCGGGCTACACCAAAACTCCAAAGTTATAAGCGCTCCTTTATTGCATTTTAAGCCAATTTTTGACCCCGCTTTAAAAAAATTGTAAGAGGAGCTCCTGTCCCTGGTGGAAGCTGCGCTAGTAAGACTTGGTCATTCTCCAGCGCGTGTAAAATATTGGAAACGCAGCACCCTCTAGGGGCCGAAATATATTTTTTCGAAAAATACACTTTGGGTTGGTACGATTTCACATCTGAATCTCCAAGGTCACTGGACCAAACTTTACCGGATTTGTTTCGCCTAACGCAGGATAAACATTAGCCGAATAATCTTTGACGTTAGTGGACTAAAATTCACACAATTTTCTTTATTCAACGCGTAATTAACTGTGTTTGATAACTCCGTTTACCGCTTGTCGATATCCCTATGCAGTTCAGAGATATTTGCGCTGAAAGTCAAAAATTGTTAATTTTGCGCGTTTTTTGCACTCCCAAATTTTAAGGGGACAATGCCCCCTAAAAGTTGTACCCGCGTTATCACCCCCATTTAGCAGCACGTCACGTGGCGAAGTTTCATGAAGCTACTCCCTTTGGCTCCAAAGATCCATGGTCTAATACGCTACATTTTAAGGCAATTTTTGACTCCCGTTTGAAAAAAAGTTGTAAGTCGGGCCGCCGTTTCCGATAAAGGGTGCGCTAGTAAGAGTTGGTCATTTTCTAGCTCGTGTAAAAATTTGGCGGCGCTGCACCCCTAGGGGCGAAATATGTTTTTTTTCGAAAAATGCGCTTTAGTTGGGTACGATTTCACATCGAAATCTCCACCGTCACTAAACCAAACTTTACCGGACTTGTTTCGCATAACGCAGGACGAATGGCGGTAGACGAAACAAAAATCAGATTTTAAATATATTCATCCGTTTTGGAGATATTCGCAGCCGAACTTCGAAGTCGTTCAAAATCGGGCCAAATTTTGCATGTTTTTCGCCCGTGAAATTTTTTTGGGTTTCGTCCCCCAAAATTTTGGACCGGCATTATAAAATTCGGCTTAGTACTGACCATAGTGCACAATTTCAACCCGATTGGCAAACGCACCTCGGAGATCGCGCGAGGACAAAGAAAACTAGAAATTTGGGGCAAAGCCCAACGTGAGTCCGCCCGGCGCTTTAAGTCCGACTGTGGAAAAATTAGGCGTGGGGGTAAAATTTCTTCGGCATCAAAGTCACGTGACACAAACTCAAATGCATTGGTATACGCCAAACGCGCATTGTCGACTTAGGGTAAGTCAACATAAGCTCTTATAACTTGGTTCGTCGTGGACCGAATTTTACAAAAATTTTTCTGCTCAACGCCGAAAGGATCGCTCTCGTCAACGCCGTTTAGATTTTGTCGCTGTCTTCATCGCTTTCAGAAATATTTGCGCTTAAACTCAAAAGTTGTTGTAAATCGCACCAATTTTTGCACGTTTTTTGCCCGCCCAAATTTTAATGTGGGCGGTGCCCCCAAAAGTTGTACTTGCGTTAACACCCCCATTTAGAGACACGCCAAGTGCCAGAGTTTCGTCGGGCTACACCCCCAAACTCCGAAGTTATAAGCGCTCCTTTATTCCATTTTAAACCAATTTAAGAACCCTTTTAAAAAAGTTGTAACGGAAGCTGCTGTTTCCGTTGGGGGCTGCGCTAGTAAGACTTGGTCATTCTCTAGCGCGTGCAAAAATTTGGGGGCGCAGCATCCCCTAAGGGCCAAAATATAGCCTTCCAAAAAATGATTTTGGTGGGTAAACATTAGCCGCTTAATCTTTGACGTTAGTGGACTGAAGTTTACACAATTTTTGTATTCAACGCGTAATTAACTGTATTTAATAACGCCGTTTACCGCTTTTTAATATCCCTATGCAGATCAGGGATATTTGCGCTCAAATTCGAAAGTTGTCGTTAAACGTACTTAATTTTGCGCGTTTTTTGCACTCCCAAATTTTAAGGAAAAGGTGCCCCTTAAAAGTTGTTTCCGCGTTATTACCCCCATCTAGTAGCACGTCACTTGGCAAAGTCTCATGAAGCTACTCTTTTTGGCTCCAAAGATCCTTCGTTTAAAACGCTACATTTTAAGCCAATTTTTGACCACCTTTTGAAAAAAATTGTAAGGAGGCCCCCGTTTTCGGTGGGGGGTGCGCTAGTAAGACTTGGTGATTCTTTAGCGCGTGTAAAAATTTTGGGGCGCAGCACCCCCTAGGGGTCGAAATGTGGTCTTCCAAAAAATGCGCTTTAGGGGGGTACGATTCAACATCGAGATCTCTAAGGTCACTGGACCAAACTTTACCGGACTTGTTTCGTCTAACGCACGACGTATCTTTATAAACGGAATAAAAATCCGATTTTAAATATATTTATTCTTTTTGGAGATATTCGCCGCCGCAATTCGAAGTCGTCCGAAATCGAGCCAAATTTTGCATGTTTTTTGCCCCGAAATTTTTTTGGAGTGCGCCCCCTAAAATTTTAAACAAGTGTTATAAAACTGGGCCCAGTATTGACCATTTTGCAAAATTTCACGCCTTTCGGCCCACGCATCTCGGAGATCTCGCGAGAGAAAAAACATCTGGGTTAAAACATAAGTCCGCTCCGCAAGCTATCGCTTTCGGGCAGACTAAAAGTCAGATTTTGAATATCTTCATCCTTTTCGGAGATATTCGTCGGCGAACTTCGAAGTGGTTCGAAATCACAAAAAAATTTGCATATTTTTTTGTTTTTGTGATAAAACATAAACAACACTAAAAATTTGGGGCAAAGCCCAACGTGAGTCTGCCCGGCGCCTTAAGTCTGACTCGGGGAAATTAGATGGGGGGTAAAATTTTCCCGGCATCAAAGTCACGTGGCCCGAACTCAAATGAATGCATTGGTATACGCCGAACGCGCATTGTCGACTTAGGGTAGGTCAACATAAGCGCTTATAACTTTATTCGTAGTGGACCGAATTTTACAAACTTTTTTTAACGCACGAAAAATCGTACTCGTCAAGAGCTTTTCGATTTTGTCGCTATATTTATCGCTTCCAGAAATATTTGCGCTTAAACTCGATAGTTGACGTGAATAGCACCGATTTTGGCACGTTTCTTGCCCTCCCAAATTTTAAGGGAAGCGGTGCCACCAAAAGTTGTACTTGCGTTAACACCATCATTTAGAGCCGCGTTAAGTGCCAAAGTTTCGTCAAGCTACACCCCTAACTCCGAAGTTATAAGCGCTCATTTTCTGCATTTTTAGCCAATTATAGACCCCCCTTTAAAAAAATTGTAAGAGGGCCCCCGTTCCCGGTAAAAGGTGCGCTAGTAAGACTTGGTTATTCTCTAGCGCGTGTAAAAATTTGGGGGCGCAGAACCCCTAGGAACCGAAATATGGCCTTCCGAATAATTTGATTTTGGTGGGCAAACATTAGCCGCGTAATCTTTGATGTTAGTGGACTGAAGTTCACACAATTGTTTTTATTCAACGCGGAATTAACTGTATTGGATAACGCCGTTTACCGCTTGTCAATATCGCTATGCAGTTTAGAGATATTTGCGCTCAAATTCGAAAGTTGTCGTTAAACGTACTAAATTTTGCGCGTTTTTTGTACTCCCAAATTTTAAGGGGGCGGTGCCCCTCAAAAGTTGTACCCGCGTTATCACCCCCACCTAACAGCACGTCACGTGGCAAAATTTCATGAAGCTACTTTTTTGGCTCCAAAGATTCTTCGTATAATTCGCTACATTTTAAGGCAATTTTTGACTCCGCTTTAAAAAATTTGTAAGGGGGTTTCCCGTTCCAGGTGGAAAATGCCCTATTAAGACTCGGTCATTCTCTAGCGCGTGTAAAAATTTGGGAACACAGCACAAGCTAGGAACCGAAATACGGTCTTTCAAAAAATGCGCTTTAAGAGGGTACGATTTCACATCAAAATTTTCAAGGTCACTAAACCAAACTTCGTACTTGTTTCGTCTAACGCAAAACAAATTGCCATAGACGGAATGACAATCCGATTTTGAATATCTTCATTCGTTTCAGAGATATTCGCCGCCAAACTTCAAAGTCGTCCGAAATCGAACTAAATTTTGCATGTTTTTGGCCCCTGAATTTTTTCTGGAGTGCGACCCATAAAAAAATTTTACACAGGCAACATTATAAAACTCGGCCTAGTACGGACCATCGTGCAAAATTTCACGCCGGTCGGCCCACGCATTTCGGAGATTTCGCCAGTGAAAAAAAATAAAAAATAAACTAAAAATTTGGGGCAAAGCCAAACGTGAGTCCGCCCGGCGCTTTAAGTTCGACTGTGGAAAAATTAGGCGTGGGGGTAAAATTTCTTCGGCATCAAAGTCACGTGACACAAACTCAAATGCATTGGTATATGCCAAACGCGCATTGTCGACTTAGGGTAGGACAACATTAGCGCTTATAACTTGGTTCGTGGTGGACGTAATTTGACAAATTATTTTTTCAACGCCGAAAGAATCGCTCTCGTCAATGTCGTTTAGATTATGTCGTTATCTTTATCGGTTCCAAAGATATTCGCGGTCAAACTCGAAAGTTGTGCTAAAAACGTACTAAATTTTGGATGTTTCTTCCCCCCCAAATTTTAAGGAAAGCGGTGCCTTTAAATTTCGTATTTGCGTTAACACTCCATTGTAGAAGCGCGTCAAGTGCCAAAGTTTCGTCGGGCTAAACACCCTAACTCCGAAGTTATAAGCGCTCCTTTATTTCATTTTAAACCAATTTTTGACTCCCCTTTGAAAAAAGTTGTAAAAGGGAGCCCTCACTTCCGATGGGGGTGCACTAGTAAGACTTGGTGATTCTCTAGCACTTGTAAAAATTTGGGGGCGCAGCACCCCTTAGATGCCGAAATATGGTTTTTCGAAAAATGCGACTTAGGGTAGGTCAACATGAGCGTTTATCACTTTGTTCGTAGTGGACGGAATTTTACAAAATTTTTTTTTGTTCAACGCAGAAAAAATTTTTTTCGTCAACGCCGTTTAGATTTTGTTGCTATCTTTATAGAATACAAAGATATCTGCGTTTAAACTCAAAAGTTGTCGAAAAACGTACTAAATTTTGGACGTTTTTTGCTTTCCCAAATTTTAAAGGGAACGATGCCCCTAAAAGTTGTACGTGCGTTATCACCCCGACCTAGAGCCGCGTCAAGTGCCAATGTTTCTTCGGGCTACACTTGTAACTCCGAAGTTATCAACGTTTTTTATTGCATTTTGAGCCAATTTTGACTTTCCTTTAAAAAAAATTGTAAGGTGAGCCCCCGCCCGCGATGGAGGATGCGCTACTAAAAATTGGTCATTCTCTAGCGCCTGTGAAAATTTGGGGGCGCAGCACCTTCTAGGAACCGAAATATGGTTTTCAAAAAAATTTATTTGGGTGGGTAAACATTAGTCGCGTTATCTCTAGTGTTAAGTGCCAAAGTTTAGTCGAGCTATACCCTTTAACTCCAAAGTTATAAGCGCTCCTTTATTGCATTTTAAGCCAATTTTTGACTCCCCTTTGAAAAAAGTTGTAAGGAGGGCCCCCGTCCACGGTGAAAGCTGCGGTAATAAAACTTGGTGATTTTCTAGCGCGTGTAAATATTTGGGGGCGCAGTACCCCCTAGGGGCCAAAATATGGTCTTTCAAAAAATGCGACTTAGGGTAAATCAAAATGGGCGCTTCGAACTCAAATGCATCGGCATACGCCGAACGCGCATTGTCGACTTAGGGTAGGTCAACATGAGCGCTTATAACTTTGTTCGTTGTTTACCAAATTTCACAGTTTTTTCGGTTCAACGCCGAGAAGATTGTTTTCGTTAACGCCGTTTAGATTTTGTCGCTATCTTCATCGATTCCAAAGATATTTGCGCTCAAACTCGAAAGTTGTCGTAAATCGAACCGATTTTTGCACGTTTTTGCATTCCAAATTTTAAAAAGGGCGGTGCCCCCAAATGTTGTACTTGCTTTAACACCCCCCAAAAGAGGCACGTCAATTGCCAACGTTTCTTTGGGCTACACCCCCTACTCCGAAGTTGTAATGGCTCATTTATTTCATTTTAAGCCAATTTTTGACCACTGATTGAAAAAAAGTTGTAAGAAGGGCCCCCGTCCCCGTTAAGGGGTGCGCTAGTAAGACTTGTTTATTCTCTAGCGCGTGTAAAAATTTGGGGGCGCAGCACTTTCTAGGGGCCAAAATATGGTCTTCCAGGTAATGCGACATAAGGTAGGTCAATACGAGCCATTAAAACTTGGTTCATAGAAGACAAAAATTAACACAATTTTTTTGTTCAACGCGGAATTAACCGTATTTGATAACGCCGTTTACCGCTTGTCGATATCTTTATCAGTTTAGAAATATTTGCGGTTAAACTCTAAAGTTGTCGTAAAACGTACTAAATTTTGGACGTTTTTTGCCCTCCCAAATTTTAAGGGGGCAGTGCCCTTGAAAGTTGTACTTGCGTTAACACCCCCACCTAAAGGCACGTCAAGTGCCAAAGTTTCGTCGGGCTACACCCCCTAACTCTAAAGTTATAGTGGCTCATTTGTTCCATTTTAAGCCAATTTTTGACCCCGTTTTGAAAAAAGTTGTAAGAAAAGTTCACGTTTTCGGTGGAAAGTGCGCTAGTAAGACTTCGTCATTTTTTAGCGCGTGTAAAAAAATTGGGGACGCAGCATCCCCTAGGGGCCGAAATATGTTTTTTCCGAAAAATGCGCTTTAAGGGGGTACGATTTCACATCAAAATCTTTAAGGTCACTGGACCGAACTTCACCGAACATGTTTCGCCTAAAGCAGGAAGTATCGCGGTAAACGGAATAGAAATCCGATTTTAAATATCTTTATTCCTTTCGGAGATATTCGCCGCCGAACTTCGACGTCAACCGAAATCGGGCCAAAATTTGCATGTTTTTGCCCCCGAAATTTTTTTGAAGTATGCCTTTCAAAATTTTGGACTGGCATTATAAAATTCGGCTTAGTGCTGACCATCGTGCAAAATTTCAAACCGGTCGGCCCACGCATCTCGGAGATCTCATGCTCGGAAAAAAACATCATGCCTAAAACATAAGTCCTTCCGAAAAGTATCGTTTTCGGGCGGACTAAAAAACCACAGCAAAACTTAAGCCCGCTTCGCAAGCTATCGCTTACAGGCGGACTAGAAAAAAAATCTGGACTAAAACATAAGTCCTCCCTAAAACTATCGTTTCCGGAAAAACTAAAAAAACATCTGCTGTAAAAACATAAGTCTTTTCGAAAACTGTCGTTTTCGGGCGGACTAAAAAAACATCTGCAGTAAAACTTAAGTCCGCTTCCTCAAGCTATCGCATCCGGGCGGACTAACTAGAAATTCAAGGCAAAGCTTAACGTAAGTCCGCCCGGCGCCCAAAGTCCGATTGAAAGAAATTAGGGAAAGGGTAAAATTTTCTCGGCACCAAAGTCACGTGGCCCGAACTCAAATGCATTGGCATACGTCAAACGCGCATTGTCGACTTAGGGTAGGTCAACATGAACGCTTATAACTTTGTTCCTAGTAAAAAAAAAATTTTACAAATTTTTTTTTCTTTAACGCACGTATTATTTTTCTCGTAAACGCCGTTTAGATTTTGTCGCTATCTTCATCAGTTTCAGAGATATTCGCGGTCAAACTCGAAAGTTGTCGTAAAACGAACTAAATTTTGGACGTTTTTTTCCTCCCAAATTTTAAGGGGGCGGTGCCCCCAAAAATTGCCCAACGAGAGTCCGCCAGGCGCCCTAAGTCCGATTGAAAAAATTAAGGGGGTTGGTAAAAAGGGGGGAAGAATTTCACTGGCATCAAAGTCACGTGGCCCGAACTCAAATGCATTGGCATACGCCGAACGCGCATTGTCGACTTAGGGCAGGTCAACATGAACGCTTAAAACTTTGTTCGTAGTTAATGAAATTTTACAAATCTTTTTTTGTTCAACGCCGAAAAAATCGCTTTCGTCAACGCCGTTTAGATTTTGTCGCTATCTTTATCGCTTCCAGAAAAAATCGCAATCAAACTCAAAAATTGTCGTAAAATATGCTTAGTTTTGGACGTTTTTTGCCCTCCGAAATTTTAAGGAAAGCGGTGCCTTCAAATTTCGTATTTGTCTTAACACGCCAACCTAGAGGCGCGTCAAATCTCAAAGTTTCGTTAAACTACACCCCCTAACTTTGAAGTTATAAACACTCATTTATTGCATTTTAAGCCAATTTTTGCCTCCCCTTTAAAAAAAGTTGTAAGGGGGGCCCCGCTCCTTATGAAAGATGCGCTAGAAAAACTTATTCTTTAGCGCACGTAAAAATTTGGGGGCGCAGCACCACCTAGGGGCCAAAATATGGCTTTCCAAATAATTTGATTTTGGTAAGTAAACATTAAAAGCGAAATCCCTGATCTTAGTGGACTGAAGTTCACACAATTTCTTCATTCAACGCGGAATTAACTGTATTTGATAACGCCGTTTAGCGCCTATTGATATTTCTATGCAGTTCAGAGATATTTGCGCTCAAAGTCGAAAGTTGTCGTTAAACGTACTAAATTTTGCGCGTTTTTCGCACTTCCAAATTTGAAGGGGGTGGTAACCCCTAAAAGTTGTACCCGCGTTATCACTTCCATTTAGCAGCACGTCACGTGACAAAAGTCTCATAAAGCTACTTTTTTGACTCCAAAGATCCTTTGTTTAATACGCTACATTTTTTAGCCAATTTTTGACCCCCCTTTGAAAAAAGTTGTAAGGGGGCCGTCGTTTTCGCTGGGGCGTGCGCTACTAAGACTTGGTAATTCTCTAGTGCGTGTAAAAATTCGTCGTTAAACTTCGATGTCGTCTGAAATTTGGTTACATTTTCAACGTTTTTCACCCCGAAATTTTTTTGGGGTGTGCTTTCCAAAAATTTAAACCGGCGTTATAAAATAGGGCCTAGTGCTGACCGTCTTGCAAAATTTCACGCCGGTCGGCCCACGCATGTCGAAGATCTCTCGTTGGAAAAAAAATAGAGAAATTTTAAGGGGTAAAATTCCCACGTAACAAAGTCACGTGGCCCGCGCACAAATGCATTAGCATACGCAATACGCGCACAAAACATTAGCCGCGTAATTTCTGGTGTTAATGGACTAAAGTTCACACAAGTTTTTTATTTAACGCGAAATTAATTGTTGTTGATAATGCCGTTTACCGCTTGTCGATATCTCTATTCAGTTTAGAGATATTGCGATCAAACTCGAAAGTTGTTGTAATACGTACTAAATTTTGGACGGTTTTGCCCTCCCGAATTTTAAAAGGGAGTGGGGTGCCCCCTAAACGTTGTACCCGCGTTATCACCCCCATCTAGCAGCACGTCACGTGGCAAAGTTTCATGAAGCTAGTCTCTTTATCTCTAAAGTTCTCGCGGCTAATGCGCTACATTTTAAGCCAATTTTTGACTTTTTTAAAAATAGTTGTAAGAAGGGCCCCCGTCCCCGGTGCTGGATGCGCTAGTAAGACTTAATCATTTTCTAGGGCGTGTAAAAATCTGGCGGCGCAGCACCCCCTAGAGGCCGAAATATGGTTTTCCGAAAAATGCGCTTTCGGTTGGTTTAAGTCAACATGAAGATTTCTAAGGTTACTAAACCAAACTTCACCGGACTTGTTTCGCCTAACGCAAGAGGAATCGGTGTCAAACGGTAACTTACCGATTTTAAATATTTTTATCCGTTACGGAGAAATTGGCCGCGAAACTTTGAAGTCGACCGAAATTGGGTCAAATTTTGCATGTTTTTAGCTAAACTTCTAAAAAATTTTTGGGGAGGCTCTTCCAAAATTTCGTCCCGGGATTATAAAATCAAACGTACTTTTGAGCATCGTGCAAGATTTGGCGTCAATCGGTTCACGGAGCTTAAAAATTACGCGGCGAAAAAAAAGAAACTAGAAATTTGGGGCAAAGCACAACGTAAGTCCGCCCGGCGCCGTAAGTTCGATTGGAAAAAATTACAAGGGAAAAATTTTCCCGGCATTAAAATCACGTGGCACAAACTCAAATGCATTGGCATACGCCAAACGCGCATTGTCGACTTAGGGCAGGTCAACATGAGCGCTTATAACT
>Ga0056128_1007234_pt1 | contig 14012 bp, 10 predicted proteins | sample WorMetLIZISLAND2_FD_71113 | JGI IMG/M metagenome (GOLD analysis project Ga0056128, IMG submission 71113) | Marine gutless worms symbiont microbial communities from Max Planck institute for Marine Microbiology, Germany - Olavius geniculatus... ... | reverse complement strand
TGAAGTTTGGTCCAGTGACCTTGGAGATTTAGATGTGAAATCGTACCCACCAAAAGCGCATATTTCGGAAGAACATATTTCGGCCCCTAGGGGGTGCTGCGCCCCCAAATTTTTACACGCACTAGAGAATGACCAAGTCTTATTTGCGCACCCCCCACCGGGGACGGGGCCCCCTTACAACTTTTTTAAAGGGGGGTCAAAAATTGGCTTAAAATGCAATAAAGGAGCGCTTATAACTTCGGAGTTAGGGGGTGTAGCCTGACGAAACTTTGGCACTTGACGCGGCTCTAGGTTGGGGTGTTAACGCAAGTACAACTTTTGGGGGCACCGCCCCCCTTAAAATTTGGGAGGGCAAAAAACGTGCAAAAATCGGTACGATTTACGACAACTTTCGAGTTTGAGCGCAAATATCTCTGGAATGGATAAAGATAGCGACAAAATCTAAACGGCGTTAACAAGTAGGATCTTTTCGGCGTTGAACAGAAAAAATTTTTTGAAATTCCGTCCACTACGAACAAAGTTATAAGCGTTCATGTTGACCTACTTCAAGTCGACAATGCGCGTTCTGAGTATGCCAATGCATTTGAGTTCGGGCCACGTGACTTTGATGCCGGGGAAAATTTACCCCCCCCCTCTAATTTCCCCCCAATCGGACTTAGGGCGCCGGGCGGACTCACGTTGGGCTTTGCCCCAAATTTCTAGTTTTTTTGTGTTTTTATTACCTCCACCAAGGAGGTAATGTTTTTGCCGGTTTTTGTTTGTTTGTTTGTTTGTTTGTGTGTCTGTTAGCAAGATAACTCAAAAAGTTATGGACGGATCTTTCTGAAATTTTGAGGGTATGTCGGGCATGGCATAAACTACCAGTGATTCAATTTTGGGCATGATTCGGCAGGAATCCTGGATTCTGGATCACTTTGAAATTTTTGTTACCATTGCGTTAAAGGGGGCATAACGGAACCGCTGGCAAAGCGAAGATGGTCACCTGGCGAATAGCTTTGCCTTGACGGAGGTACCTGCGGGCTACGACTGCTTTCTAGTTTTTTTAGTGTTTTGCTTGTGTTCTGATTGAGTTGTGGTATGTTTGTGCAGTGCATTTTGCACCTGTGCCACGTTAAACTGTTACCAATGATGATGATGATGGAGGGACTTTTACTTGCTGTCGTGTTGTCAGATTCGGTGTTAAGTTTTATGTACATAGAGATGTAAAATTGATTTGTTATCATTTCCAGCATTTTGCCCTGATTATACAGTTTGTATCTACATGTGTTGTGAAAGGGTCATTGAAATTGATTGCATTTGCTGAAGTTTTCGCAGAATAAAATTAGCTCCATTTTGCAGAAAATGCCATAGTTGTGTGTGGCATAGAATCTGGCATAGAAGGTTGCATGTGTGTTGTTGAAGGTTGGTCTTGACTTTACTCCATGCTGGTGCTCGTCTCAAAGTGACAAGACCAGTCAGAGAGAAGTGCTGCGTGCTCAGGTTCTTTTACTACAAATATCATGATTTTTGGCCAAGTGCCATGTGCTCAGATCTTCACTGAAGTTTGATGTTTATTTAGCTCCATCACAGTACACAGTAGCTCGGCTCATGTGCCCTAGTAAATTTGACATCTACAGGGTGGGCCAAAAAAGTAAGCCATTGCACTTTGTCCATATGTTCTCTAAATATTGATCGATTTTTTAAATTTTTTCACAAGTGGACTCTATAAGAAATTTGTTACTCAGGAGCATGCACACCACACTTATTATGTCGCTACACTACCTTATAAAATATAAATATCCAAAAACATACAATGTCTGCAGGTGGACGGAAGGTTTAATGGTGAATTTTTGAACTATTAAAATTAATTGTTAAAATATGAGTTATAGTAAGTGTCAAAAATATTGGGGGACATGTTAAACATTTTTTCAAATATTTTGAATGATTTTACTGTGCACTAATTTTCAATGTACATTTACGCATTTTGATGGCTGCAATTTTTGCTCAGTTAACTGCACAAGCATACAGAGCAATGTATTTCAATTGTGCAGCCCTACAAGTTGTGCACAATTTTTTGAAAGATGAAAACTTACTCTGTAGCTACATGTGAACATTTTAAACACTTATTATAACTTATATTAACCATTTTACTTGAATACTTTAAAAATTCACCACTCAACCTTATTACCATTTGTAGATATAGTACGTTTTTAGATATTTATATTTTACAAGGTAGTGTAGCGACATAATAAGTGTGATGTGCATGCCATTGAGTAGCAAATTTCTTCCAGAGTCTTACACTTAGCACTTAGATCCTCTGGTCCTTGACAGGACAATGGGCAGCAAGAGTTCGCCATCTGCTTCTGTTTGTAGCCACAGCCCAGACGCTGTTCCAATCGACCACTCGGTCCACCAGGTCTTCTTTAAATGTAGACCGCCAAGTCTTCGTTGGACGGCCTCGTCGTCTGCCACTACCACGAGGGGTCCATGACATGGCGTGATTGGCTGGTCATCCAGGTGGCATCCTGATGATATGGCCTGCCATCCGAAGTCGTCTCTCTGCTACAGTGTCCTGTAATCTTCGCTGCCCAGTCCGGCTTAGCACCTTCATGTTAGTCACGTGGTCCTTCCGTGTAATGCCCAGAATCTTCCATAAGTTGCGCTGGTGAAAGACGTCCAGCTGCTGACATATTCTAGCTGTACTCTTCCAAGTGTCGATGGTGTATATGGCTGTAGAGACAATGAGGGAGGTGTAGAGGTCCAGTTTAATCTTGAGGCTAAGCGTGCTGGATCGCCACACGTTGTCAAGTCATCTTTTGCCAGTCGAGTGTTGATATCAGCTTCAACATCTCCATCGCTAGATATTACACTTTCCAGGTAGGTGAATCTCACTACAAATTCTGTTCCCTGGTGAAAAAATTGTGAAAATTTGGCAATATTTAGCGAAGATATGGAAAAAGTACAACAGCTTACTTTTTTGGTCCACCCTGTATTTCTTGCAGATATGTTTAGACAGGTGAAGGCTGAATTTCAAGTACATCTTGCAGATAGTTAGAAGCTGATTTTAGCCTGCCGTTTTGTTCTGGAAATCTGTTTACACTTTATCTGCTGCCCTTTTATGTCATTAATTTTCTCTCTTGTGTGTAATAGGTTCATTGCTATCCAAGTTTATGACAAACTGTGTAAGCCACGACAGTTCACACTTTGGCTTGGTTTTTACACAGATTAGACTCAGTGTTGGTAATGTCATTTGTTTTTTTCGTTTTTTTTTTTGATAGCAGTGTTACCACTAATTGTACGAGGGTCATTTGATAAATAAGTTACAAAACAGCATTATACTGTTAGGTTTTCAAATATTAAAGATCTAAAGTATACGTTTTGTAGGGAATTTAGTTCTGAGTAGCAGCTGTGAGTTTTATTACAATGACATCACTGTGACGTCATTTATAAACATTGCCACTGCTGTTATTGTTTTGTTTGTTGACAATTGACTTGCAAAATCAGATTCACTTTGAGATGCATCTAGTAGTATATGGCGACAAGTGTTCTACGAAGCAACAATACATGTTTGGTATAAGAAAATGCTAGGTTGGCAAAATGTTTATCAGATACCGAGGTGCAATCAGTCATTCGTCAGTGGCATGGACAGCAGCCAGTGTCATTCTTTGCATCAGGCATTCAGAAACTTGTTGACAGATAGGATAAATGTTTGAGCGAACTCAGACGATAAGTTGAAAAATGATACACTAATGTTTAACATTTAAAGCAGTGACATTTACTTGTTGAGTTTATTCATTTTTTCTCATTTCTAATTTTTTTGTCTCTTGCAAGTTGTGGTTTATTACTGCTGGAGAAAATAATACACATATAGACAGTGTTCTATAAACAGACGACGTCACAATAATGATTTCATTATCAAGAAAAATCTCTACAAATGTTCAAAATAAAATTCCCTGCGAAAGGTATATTTTGGATTTTTTTATATTTGATAAACTAATAGAATGACGCTGTTTTGTAACTTATTCATCAAACGACCCTCGTATAATGTTGCCTGCATTTCATTGCAGGTTGACATGGCAAAGCAGTACAATTTACCATTGTATGTATTCCGGCGCAATTTCTTCATTGTTACTTATTTTTTGTTTATAACTTTTAGTTTTTGCTATGTTATAGACTATGATGTATTTTAACATGGTCTAGAAGTGCTATGTTAATTTTGCTGTTGTGATAATGGCATGATACCACTATGTTATGTGCTGCGGCAGTTTTACAACAGATAACGTTTTCATATTAATATTGACATTTATGGTGCGACTATTTTTGTTATGTGTATAAAAGGAACGTTCACTCCAGATCCGCTGGACGACCTACAATATCACTGCTGAAAGAAGCAGGTGAAACTAATTGTGTTATTTGTTTAGCATACATGGACTAGTATAACAGCTATTTTCTAAGTAAACCTTGATTAGCCAGTTTTGCTTAAATCCCAGTGTCCTCATGGGAGAAGATAAAACTGTCGTATAGTCCCACCATGTCTTCTTTGGGTTTCTGTTTACTCAGTCTCAAGTCTCTTGATTTAGTCTTTGCATGTTAATGTTTAGAGTGTGTGTGCTAATTCATGTGGATAATTAATGAACAGTAAACATTTAACGTATCTGTTATTTGATGTGCATAATTAATATAGCATACAAATTATTACAGTTTTTTGAATACCGGTACATGTGTTTATTTGTTAAATATCATACAAACATTTAATGTATGTTGTTTAGTCAAAATTTACCGTTAGTCTCAGAGATATGCAGACTACGATGATGATGATTGTCTGTGCATGTGAACGGATTTTATTACTTAATATGTTATTCAGTATTAAATGGAAAATTTTAGGCTAGAAATTATTTTGCTTTTGAACATTTATTATCAAAAATACACTGTTATATGTCTGTCAGCTGCAGTGTAGAATGTCAGCAACTGGTGATTATATTGCTAAGGTTGGTTTCAGGTGCAGAGAAGGTGCTTCTGCATGCTTTTGATGGGAATCGGTCAGCTGCTGTTGAAGGCATAAATTGTGGCTATTTTTTCTCAATTCCACCCTCTGCTGTCAGCCACCAGGTCTGCTAGGATGTTGTCTTGTATATTTGTTTGTTTCTTCTGGCATAATGTAATTTTTTATGTGCCTGGATTGCAGATAATCAGTAATCAGTCAGATTTGTTTCTCATTTTTTAATTATTCTGTTGGTTGGTGGCGTGGCATAGTTGGTAACGCGTTTCGGCTGAAGTGAAGTTACTCTACGCCGGACCCGGTTAGGACTGCGATGGGTGACTGCCTGTGGGCAGGTAAACCATCTCGGTGCGAAGCCTGCCAACTAGGTCGACTCAGCCTTCTACCCTCCGTGGGACGGTAAAATGAGTAGTAACTCATTTACATGGGTTATGAAAGGTGGGGACCTTGGTACAGCTGACTGGGGTTGCCTAGCCAGCCGCTGCGCCAGCCTGTGTCTGCAGGCTGCCCACAGTGGCCATGCAGCAGGCAGCTCTGGTTAGAGACGAAAGTGGATTAGAGGCGTGCGCATGGTCGCGATGATGCGCTATACAAATTGACGACCTTTACCTTTACCTTTAACCACTAGTCATTCATTCATAACTGATCACGTGGTAAGTCAATTACTCAGCACAGGTACTGGCATCATGAATATTAATGAGCTATGTAGGCGGACCAGTTAAGAACCAGAAACTAGCCCTAGAAAAGGTACAAAGCTGGTGATCATGCAGTAGGCCTGCTATTGTATGGTGATGGTATGAAACAATACAAACAATAGTTGGATGAATTAGCAGAATATAGTTGGGAATGATGTGAAACATCTTTGCTAGAGATGGCACAAACGCAGAAGAGAAATTAAAATGACAGTTTCGGTTACCGTAGCTTACGTTTGCCTTGAAATGGCCATTAAAATAGTATGTTGTCCGCCACAATGATAGCCTTACTCGAGAGTGTATGTATTGTATATGTTTCATAACCCTGTGCCATTAGATAATATTGCATTTGTTTATTTTAGCGCTATGCAAATGAACATGTTGATTCATTGATTACTAAATATTTCATGTTTTTGTTTTACATTTGATGTCAATTGAATTATTATAACTGATTTTGGATTAATTTTTGGTTACAAAATATTTTGAAATCATTTTGTTAATTTCTGTACTGTCTTTGTGTTTATATTCTAAACTTTCTCAAAAGAAGAAGCGGCTGGTGGAAGTTCTCCCGTTGGATCATATCTTACTTGAGTCTGATTCGCCGGCCCTCGGACCAGACAAAAATGTATGCAGGAACATATTCTGTATGAATTATTAATGCCAACGTAGTCTTAATTTTATTCTTTGTCAATTCTTTTGTAATAGTGCAGGTATTTCTTGGATGTTTTTGTCACTGTTGTACTAGTGTTGTAATCTTATGACACATTGAGCGCTCTGTTCTGAGTGTTTTGACTAAAGTCGGAGATGTGCAATTATCAACCCCAGCTTATTTGCAATACTGTACTTTCTTACTACTGCTGATTGGACTGCATTAATTATAGGTAACCGTAATTTTTGTGAAGGAAATTCGTCTGTATGATTTTCTTTCAAAGGATAGCAATGCTTGATTGTTTGTTTATAGAGCATATTCAAGTGGGCATAGCTTTCCTGAGGAGTATGTCACACGATATCATCTGAAATCAGCAACATTATATGTACCATTATGCAGTGAAAACACTGCATGCTGGTGCATAACATAATAACCGGAACTCCATGGCTTTTATTTTATAGCTTACAAGCAGATAGAAATTGATAAAATTTATCAGAAATATCTGGTAAACTATCACTATGCCGTTATACGGGGTGGGCCAAAAATGGCACCATTATTTGTACACCTTATAATTTCACCAAATATTGACCGATTTTCAAATTTTGTTCACTGTCAGAATCAGGAGGCAGTTTGTAATAAAACTATCACTATAGATCCCATCACTCCTCAAGTGTGTCGCTACACTACCTTGTGGAATATCAGATGACGCATTCAAGCCGGCGACGCCACTGACCAGTTGCGTGATCAACGTTGATCGAGCCTGCCATGTGGCCCCCAAACAGCCTGGACTTAAATCCAGTCAATTCGATTCACAACAGTCAACTAGCTGAAGCAGGCGATCGTCGCTGAGTGGGGCCAACTGCCGCAGCGTTTGGTTAATCGCGCCACTGGTCAGTGGCGTCACAGTCTTGGATGCGTCATCCAGCAGCAAAGCAGGCACATTAAACATTTGCTGGAAAAACTGTCAGATGTGACTTTATATACAATTACTGAGACAACAAACACGTTGTTTCTGTTGTTAATTTCTTAAAATGTGTTGTTGCAGAAGTTATCTTGTTTTTAATTGTTAGTCTTAAGACACTGACTTTTCATAAGGTAGTGTATCAACACACTTGAGGCGTGGTGGGATCTATTATTACAAATTATCTCTTGATTCTGACAGTGAAAACATTTTCAAAAAATTTTGAAAATCTGTTAATATTTGGTAAAATTATAAGGTTTTGCAAAAAATGTTGCCATTTTTTGGCCAACCCTGTAAGCACTACCAACAGTCTGTACAGATGGCTCCAGTTTGCGGTTAAAATGTCTGCCTTTTGCTCTCACGCATGCATGAAGACACATGCGCCACCACCTCTTGACTGATCCAGTTCGTGCCAAGCTATCAGGGTTTGTCAGTGCAGTTCGCCAATGTTGTTGGTCTACTTTTTGTCGACCTTCTGCATTACTGAGCACACGTGTAGCCCAGCAGATTTAAGCAGCCAGAGCGTGGAAGGAATGAAGTCAGCAGTCTTTCGTGTTAACAGAGCAACAGACTGTCTTGCGAGCGTTGACGGCTTTTGACGCAGATATTGCGCGGTAAGGGCAGTCGGTGAAGTGGGTGAATTTAACAACATTGCATGCAGTGTTAGTTATAGAAATTTTTATTTCAGAGAAACAGCTTGCCTTCAGCCTGCCTTTTCCAAAGAAACATCTTACCTTTACCTTTACTGTTTTAGTAATAAAGTTTTGCCAGTTGGCAGTAGGGGTTCCGGTAATTATGTCCCACGGTGTGCGGAAAAACGTATTTGAGGCAATGTATTTCTTTGTATTTGCACTCGGTTACAGGTGCGTAATGAGCCGTGTAACGTCACCGTCGCGTGTGAGTACATTGCGCAGATAAAGAAACTGGACGCTGCAACCGTTGCTCTGAAACTATTTCCGAAACTCCAGGAATTTTTATCACCGAATTATAACTCTTCGGGCATTGCAGTAGTTGAACAGTGCTAATGCGCAGTGGTGGTTGGTTCCTTTATATCAGCGGCGTCGACAGTCAAAAAAGTAGATGGGCCAGGAACTTGCAATTTTTTTGATAGACAGTTGCAAATTTCTGTCAGAGGAAATTATAGGTGCTCAGCATTATAATTTTGTCCCTAAATTTCCTCAAAATGAGAATGTTCAGCCCCAAATGTTGCACTGTTGGACGAAAAATTTTTTGACAAGATTTTCCAAGGGGTAAAAATTTAGGGGAAAGTTGAGAAGGGGGGAATTGCTCCCCCTCTTGCCCTCCCCTTCACGACGCCACTGCTTTATACAATGTAGTGCTGTAAACGATTGAATCCAAGTAAAACTGGACTTTCCCTGAATATGATTTTCAGACTTCTATTGATTGTGGCATTTGTTTTGGCTAGCTTGGCTACACGATTTTTAGCATTAAAAATGTGAAACTGAATTATTAATTTATCAATGAAGTTGCGGCGTCAGACCATTGACACTCCTTTGGCTAAGTCTCAGAGTGGCATGACTGCAACCAACATTGGCCGTCTTGTTAGATGTCAGTAATGATGTCAGTGGTGTCATTTGTTAAAAATTGGGGGGAGGGGGGGTGCCGGGGGCAGGAAGTTCCAATTTTCCGACAAATTGCAGTCGCAGAGTACAAAAGGAGATATGGTGCTCAAATTTTCAATTGTGTCTCTAAATGCTTCATAATGGTGAGGCTACTATCACTAAATTTTGTATTTTTGCAAGAACATTTTCCACGACAATTGAAATAATTCAGGGTGCGGGACAGTTGTCCCCTCCTAGCCACTTCTCCCACTACACCACTGTGGCCCATCTGTTTTTTTAGCATTAAGTGCATTGTTTTTAGCTGACCGTACTTAAGTAACGATCGAGCTTATGGTACGAGTAACTGTCGTCCGTCTGTCTGTCTGTCACGGATGTATTGTGGCTAAACGGTGCGAGATAGGGCCTAGGTTGCTATTGATCGCTAATGGGAAGTCGCATATTGGCTTTCAAATGACATGTAAGTCATTGACCTTGGATGATCTTGAAGCGTAAAAGAGCACTACGGCATGCCAATCATGCGGCGTTGTGGCTAAACGGTAAGTCGTAGGGGGTCGGTGATGGTACCATGATATAGAGCGCTGGCGACTTCCTATAGGTTGTCAATAGTGACCATGTCTTTATCTGCAGCAGTTTGGCCGCAAATTTCAATGGAAAGTTTCAAGCTATAAGTGGTCGTATCTTGGAAACGGTGCCAGATAGGGCCTAGGTTACTATTATTACTCAGTAATAGGAAGTGGCGTACGCCCTTTCAGATTACGTGAAAATCAGTGACCTTAATTGGATGACCTTGAATGTGACTGACAACCAGTACGGTCGGTTATTCTAGCTTCAGCTCGGCTTCTTTTTGTTTTATGACACCGGTCTGTTGCCTTGCCACGGTGTCTGTCCGGTTTTGCTGCAGACAGCGAGACTTGCATTACTTGTACTTGTGTCCGTTAGCTGCATTGACGAGAATAACATCGGCCAGGGACGTCCGATCATTCGTTGTAATATTTCCTGTTACGTCTCATGTCGCGCCGAACATTTCTGTGATTGGGTATACGTTGCATGATGTACGAAAGCTGCCGTCGTTGTCAATTACTGCGCGGCCGCCGCTGTAGCTGCTATTCACACCGCGACTTATTCCTGGCGGAATGCGATCTTTTTGGACTTCGACGTACTGTACGTCATAGGTTTTCACCGGCGTTCTTAATGTGTTCTTATACGTTCTGCGTTTTTACGCATCGGTCACAATTTGAGAATTGGCGAAGTGCGAATAAGTCAGAATTTAATATAGGATGGATATCAGTTCACGTTTCATTGCGTCGTAGCTCACAAACGCATTTCCCGATAATCGCCTTTTGTTCCCCGTAGGCCTATACCGGTATAGCGTTCACGTGTTGTGTACTTGGACATATCCGGGCGGTTTTATATTCCCGTCTGTCGCACGTCTGGTCTGATGCCAATACCATTTAAATGAATCGACTAAATCACATTCACAGGCAGTAAAATGCGTCCGCACAATGCCGCATGGACGCGATTTATTTTTCGTTTTATGTTAGAGAAATCTAATCTAATGCAGCTAGCTGCCTGCTCTGTTGCATCGTGGCCTGGCGGGAGCAATTACCCACTCTGCGTCGGATAAGTGTGGGAAAGTCTTTTTGTTGTCGGATAATTTTTTGTCTGAAAATTATGCAAAATTTGGGAATGAAAACCCCAATTTTGAGGAAATTTTGAGGCAAAATTGGAATTTTGAGTACCCATAATCTATACTTTGTGGGGAAAATGCAAATTCCTTCAGGTGCGCCTTCTGGCATAGCATGTTCACCTTTGCAAATTTTCAGCACAGTGTGTCAGCGAAAGAGTTTTTAAAGTATAGGCGAATATTCGAAGTTACGAGAAATTTTTTTGGATTATTTACCTCAGTCATCTGTCATTGCTTGATTACTGTAGTGTACTTTATCGCATTTTTTTCTCAGAGTGCCAACGAAATAATTCTGAAAATCGGTCAGCATAAATTGTCGTCAATATGGCAAAAACTTAGTGGTCTACTTTATGATACACCGTGTATATTTAAAACATTGAGCTAAGCTATTAAACCGAGTTATTATTGTCGCGCCAGCAGAAACAATTTTTAGCTCACAAAGCCTATAGCGGAGCCAGAATATTTAGGTCTGAGGCTAAAAATCTTTTTTTACGGAAACGAGATCTCAGTTTTTTTGTGCTTATCGATTTTTTGTTTTAGGTTTTTTTGTGTTGACCTTTTTTATTTCGTGCAGTAGAAACAGTAGAATACATCCAGAATCTCTGTCTTTAAGCACATGTGAAATATTCGCATATTGCGATTACTATCTTTTTCAGGTCAATGAACTTAACACAATAGCGATCACTAAAGTGTAAAGCAAGTTATTTCGCGAAGCTCGTCACAGTTTCCTAAGTACCTGTAACTGTAAGTTGATGTAGTCACAAACTTAATCATTTATGATTAATGGTTCAGCACTATAGCTTACAGTAACTGGACGAGCTACACGTACCATTTTATGGACCATTTAAGACACTTAAGCCTACTTATGGATTTATGGATCAGGTTACACCATGCACGATCTACATAATTAAAATATACTGGCATATCATGACGATAATATTGCATAAAATAGCAAGGCCGGTTTTTGCAGAAATTGAAGGCCATTGAATAACTAATGCATAATTTTTCGCGTAATAAAACAAGTAATTTGAGCAAAGTTCACGAGACTCGCAACAGCCTTAGCATTTTTCTGTTCGTAGATTGTCTTGGTTTATCTCTAGCCATTTCGTCGCGATTCACTATGTGTGCCTCGCACAGCCGAAAATCGCAAAAAACACTAAAACTCATTTGTAGTTCAAGATCATTCAAAATCATCGATGTTAATACCGCTAAAAAGTTCGTCACCAGTGCTTGTTATGATAAGCAGCATGTCTCTGCGTAAGCTATCTACAACCGTTTTCACGCTACACGAGGCAGTGGCGGTAAAATAGCCACTTTTAAGTGGGTACTCTTCTTTGACGCCCACGTGTGCCGGCTTCTTTGAACTTAGGAGGTCGGGAGTCGCAGCGCTAAAATTTACGTTTAATGCTGAAAATTTCGTATGCAGGTTCAACCATTTCGGTGCAATTCACTCTTAAAACGTGTGTCGCAGCCAGAAATCGCGAAAAATTCACTAAACCCCTTTATTTTGGGGGTTAAAGGTCATTCGACACATATTTTTAAAAAAAGTCATGATTTCGAAGTCGCTGAGATTTGCTGGATGCTGGATGGGCCACAGCGCTCGGCTACGAGGCGCCGCGCCACGTTGAAATAAATAAGTCGGTTTGTCCGGCGCCGAGCGAGGCGAGTCTGACAAGTCGCGCTCGCAGAATGTTACGAATGGTCCGCAGCCGTCAGCTGGTCAGTGGCAACTGGCAACACTGCAGTGACCGGACTGGCGTCGCAAGCACACCCGTTACGTTAGCCACCTGGCTCTCTGTGGAGTCTGGACGCTCGGTATGTCTATACAGTCTACAGTACGTGAAATCAGCAAGTCAGTGAGTGATTGCTGAAGATCTACGAGCCACCAAGGGAGTCGCGTGCAAGCTGGTCGTCGACTGCAGTACCGCAGGCTATGCGTTCGCACGCTGATGTTACGGGACCGTCCACTAGTCTCAGTCATAAAGACCTTCGTGCTCTCGTCGCTAGCCAGTGGCGCCTGAAGCCACAAATAGCCATGCACTGGTTCTCTGGGCTCCTCATTGTTGGCGTGTTTTACTCTTTTTCTCCTCATTTCATTTTCACATGAAAGAATATTACTCGTAGGCGTGAACAACCTGCTTTGGTCTGGGTTGTGCAGTCTTGGTTTTAGTCTTACACTTCTGTTCGTGGTCTTGCATTGAAATTTCATGATCAAAAACTAATTCACATAACGATCACGAGCTACTTGATACATACAGCCGCTAAAGGAAACTGTTTGCTGAATCTACAGGTTAAGGAAAATTGCATCTCGACAAAAAATGTTGGTCGCCTCTGGCAGCGCCACTGCAGGCGAGTGGGTGGGCGAGCGCTGACGTCCAGCTTAGTGTGAAACTACTGCAGTCAGTCACGTCTTCGTAATTAACACTTAGTGCGAAGTGAAGCTGCCTGCAACCTAGCGAAACGACGCAAAAAAGCAGATTTGTACAAAACAACAGAAAGAACAGCCAATGGGTATAGCGGCACGAATGCGCGGTCAAAGGATTTAAGGTGCGTTCTCGCTGCGCACGTCAACGCGCGATACGCCGCGTAACGCGCGTCAACGCGCGTACCGCGCGTTAACGCATAATTATGCAAAAGTTCCACTTACTCACGTAGGGCCTACTAAGCTGTATGCAAAATAGGTTACGCTGAAGAGCGGAAAGGCGCAAAGACAAAATGTCTGACAGTGAAGAAGACGTGATGTTGATAGGACTGTACGTAATTTCAAATAAAAAAATTTTTTAAACGCTGCATATCAATAAGCAAAAGCCAGTGAATCCATGATTTTCGGAATGTGAATTTGGCTAGGACACTGTGATTGGTTGGCCCATGACTAGGCCTATGTAATACGCGTTGACGAGCGTTACGCGCGTTGACGCGCGCAGTGAAAACGCACCTTTACAAGAGCTGGTGTTTGTCCAATGGTTTTCGAATGACGTTGTGATAAGTTTGACACACAGTGTTGAATGTTGTGCACATCACGTTCCACGACCGCGACAGCGAGAACATATCTTTGGTTCTTGGCTGAGATACTGCACATATCTGTTGAGCTTTGAAAAAGTTCAAACTCCACTACTTCGCCGTTTTGTCGTGGATTTGTTCTTGGTCTTAAGATCACAAACGGCCTTGCTTGGACAGTTGGACTTCCATGTATTTGTACTGTAAGTATATCATATGCCGTAGTCTGGTTACCACTGTCCACTACATCGCTATTCGAGAAGCTCCTAGCCGACACAGCAGCACGTCGCGCTTTATAAGTCTACTCTGTGAGGAGTTTTGAGAACGCCTTATCACCTTCACCAGAGGCGCGTTTCGCACTTTTTTCTCTGAGAATCTCACTTCTACGGCTCAGTAGTTCTCACTAGTTCTCACGAAAAGTGTGAAACGCGCAAGTAAGAATTCTACGAGAATTCTAACATAGAATTC
>Ga0056128_1007233_pt1 | contig 14012 bp, 5 predicted proteins | sample WorMetLIZISLAND2_FD_71113 | JGI IMG/M metagenome (GOLD analysis project Ga0056128, IMG submission 71113) | Marine gutless worms symbiont microbial communities from Max Planck institute for Marine Microbiology, Germany - Olavius geniculatus... ... | reverse complement strand
TTGGAGACTGAGCACAACTGAAGTTCTGAACTATATACTGTGAAAGTAACTATACTATACTTTTGTAATTTGTATTATTTACTGCTTTTATTGCATTTTGTCGTCTCTAAAAGCACTGCGACCCGCCGACTGAGTGATATCTTGCAGTGTGGCCCGCACCCCCAAATGAGTTTGAGACCCCTAATCTACACTAAGCAATATCTTATAAAAACCTGATTAAGTCTGAAGTTTGGCAGTGTATATATACGCAGCTCCGGCACATGCTGTCTGCAACATAACAGAATGCACAAGGCAGACACTGCATTAATACAATGTGTATAGACAATTAATCTAAAATTAATGTAAAAATCTACATTTAATACAACACTACCACATAATGCAAATGAAAGCTTCTACAATGTAGCAGCCACACGTTGCTATTTCAGCACATCAGAAACTGTTCTGGCATTGATGTGTTATATAAGCTGATGTTTCATTCACTAGCATAGTCACTTAAAAATAAATATGCATCCACAGGATACGAAAGACTTCAGACCATAATGCATAAATGGAAAAAATACAAAGCAAATAGCTCAAAAAGACTTTCAGATAAATGACACGTTAGCAGAATATTTGTAAATGTAAGTACCTAGTAAGTAAGTAAGTAAATGTCAACTTATATACTGCAACAGCCCATAATGTGCCACTTAAATTTAGAGTTGTGAGTTAGGAAATTTCGGCTAAAATTTTTCCAGAAACTTACAGGAAATAGCAGTACTGCTATTTTCAAAAAAAGGCCACAGATTCCAATTAGATCCAGTGATGTAACTTCTGCTGGAATTATTCCAAACATTGTTCAGCAAACATCATATAATGATAACCACATAGATGTCATTTGGTACTGGAATAACTACTAACTTTTGTAAAAATTTCTGCAAAAGTTCCATGTAAATTCTGGAATTGTATACTCCGGAAATAGATAAAACACTATTTAATCTGGAAAAAAATGTCCTTGTAATCATCCAAAGTCAGATTTGCAAATGTTTTGAAAAATGACTTCCATGTCAGTGGACTAGTACACACAATAACGAATCACATGATACAGCTGCCAGTAATGGCAATTAGATAGATAAATAAACAAATAGCTTACATGGCAACGAGTTGTATTTTGAATTTGATTGACAAGTTGTAATCAGGCTTGCACAGATTATGATCACATTCCTTCAAACAAACACACATTAAAATAGTCGATAAATGCACTGAACCATAAACTGGCGCACACATCTTTCTGGCATGACTAGATATATAGTCGGCATGATGAATGACCCATTTCATCATTCATAACAACATGCATAAAAGCTTGGCTTTCTGTTGGCTCAGTTAGTGAACATACACTACGTTTAGAGCTATTTTTGCAAAAAAAACTTTTTGGCAGCACAAATAAAGTTAATAATGTACACAAATTCCTCAATACACAACCATTTTTAGTTAGTTTGTTGGCGTTTGGGCAACCGCTGCTGCCTCTGTCGAAAAAAAGCAGCAACATACATCAGGAAAGAACAAGACAAGTCTATGAACCGAGATGAGGAGTCCTACCAACTTCCACTCATCTATGATTACTTACTGTCTGCCACAGCGCCACCTGGTGGACAGTCGTTCCAAAGAAGGCAGCAGCGGTTGCCAAAACATCAACAAAAACAATTATAAAGGTTGTATTTTGAGGAATTTTTCATAACTTATAAAGCTTCAACCTATGAGTCTATTTGAAGAAACTAACTAATGGATTTGTATAACGTATTAAAACACCAATAGTAGTACTCGTACTCGTGTAGAAATAATCTTGTACTAGCTACGCGTAATACCTTGCAGCGAACTGATCGTCTAACATGCAGCTGCTTGTGGCTGGGGTAAAGATCTTCCGTGCTTGCAGGCTGCAGCTCTGGATTAGCATGGCGCTGCGCTATGTTTGTCACTTCACACACATTCAGCATTCAACTCATTGAGTCAATTTGTCAAGCACTCAACAAATGCTCAACAAGCCAGCTTCATAAATAACTGCTATATTACACTACACCATGCAAACGATGAGACAGCTAGCTTGACGAATGCTTGTAATATCAGACGTGTCTGATAAAGTCCAATTTCCATTATGTGAACTAGTTCACGAACTTGTTGGTAACCTAAAAGTTGGCAACCAGTTGGCAAACTTTATTGCGAACTATTCGCCAACTAGTTGGCCTTGAATGGAAATTGGTCATAACTCAACCATTCATCAAGCTGGCTCAATAACTACTTGATGAGCCATGTGATTGCACTCTATACACTTGAACTCGCTTGATAAATGTTTGATGTGTGCTCAACGAATGCTTGACAAGCCAGCTCAACAAGTTGTCTCATTGCTTCATCGTGATAACTCAGTCCTACCAGTGTAACAGAACCACTAAAGGTTAAATGCTATGTGCACCTCCTCATAGGAAACCCATCTCAGAGCTATGGAGCATCACCTGCCGTATGAAATCACACAGTGCTATCTGCCACCTGACACAGGTGAACGTGCCCTGCTTTAACGCCAGCCAGACAAACCATTACTCAATTTACCTACCCCGGAGGGACGGAAGGCTCAGTTGACCTTGGTGTTGGTCATATGCCGATATTGTTTATCTGTCGGCAGACAGTCACCCATCAAAGTAGTAACTGGGCCTACAATGCGTTAATCACTAGACCATGCCATTACTATTAGCCCATGCACACCAATCTATACAGCTGTCAAGTCAACAATGTAGGTTTTCATGTTTTGTTGATGAATATAACATAAATTGCAGTTTATAATTTGCTGTAAAACACAAACTAGAAACAGTGTTTGCAGCAAATGCAACACATTATCACTTAGACAATCATATAATATATTACATTGTTGCCTTTATGATTTTATAAACACTTTGTATATAAGTGGTTGATCATTCAATCACACGGGAGCATATGTCAAAAAACTAAACAAGGCAGAAAATTGTAATATTCTGAGATAAAGCTGCAAATATGAGACAGAAAAAATAATGGATACTCAAATGTTTCAATTTTGCATCTAAGTTTCCCCAAAATGTGGGGAGAATTAACCCTAAATTTGGCATTTAAAGTGAACATTTTCTGACAAGAAAATTTTTTCGATGTACATTTTCCAACAAGGAGAAACTTTTCCAACAATTTTTGGACAGCCAAAAATTTAGGGGTCTAAAAATCATGTCCCTTGTCCTGTTGTCACAAAACCAGTCCTTCGAACAACAAAACACAGTTCACAAAGCTTCACAGACCTTTGGCAAGTACAAGCGGCTTGGTGAATACGTCGTCAGATAATTCATCATTACAACACTCAGAAGCTGCACTGGCTTCAATGTCTTCAATCTTCAGACTGTCAATATCCTTCACACTATGCACCAACAATCAGTTTATGATATGTATATCAACAAATGCTAACAAGAAATCTGAGCTAATGCTCATTCTATGCGCAACAGCCTATAGCAGTTCCTGTTCGCAGGTTGTCTTGGTCTATTTCCAGCTATTTTGCCGCAACTGACTCTTGATTCCTTGGTCTAGTTTACTGACAAAATAACAGACACATCGCTGTTAGATACAAATGCACAGTACAAACTGCCAGTTCAAAAAAGATATTAAAAGTCAAAAAGCTAATTAAGCAGTCTTTATACAACACACGGTAAATAGAATTACACTCAACAGTGCTGATAATTTCAGAAGAATGCTTAAAATTATGTGCACAGGTACGGTGCAATATAGTGTACCTTGTTTAGTAAAGTGGCCACTGGTTCTTGAAAGTTCATAAAAAAATTCCATTTCTCACACCCTGGAAAGTTCTTAAAAAGCCAAATAAAATTTGAAAGTACTGGAATTTCATATAAGATAGTCCTGACGTCCTTGAATTTCAACATTGGTTCAAGGTCATCGTGACCAAGATGTGAAAATATTTCTTGCACGACACGAGAGACATGTAACCTGATGCGGCAAAATATCACAAAAAATGGGGTCTAGAAAAATACTTGAAATTCATTGAAAAGTACTCAAATTTTTATGCTGAAAACTGTGATGACCGTGGCTCAAGTGCTTTGATGGAGAGAATAAAAGCTGTGAATGATTAAACGTACCCGGCCATCGCACCAGTTCGTCTGCGCGCTGCCACCGCACCAAGACCATACTGCTCCTAGAAACATATTTCATGCAACTCTCAAAATAATAACATAATAACACACATGGACTGCTGAAGAACACTGAACCAAACGATATGGAAGGACAAAACGTGATTTCACTGGGACTCAAACACTGTGAATGTGTTTAACTTCCTCTTACGGATGGCGGTCGAGTTGTTCAGCTTAAACAGCTTTCCCACAGCATGAATGTTTGCTTGAAAGTAAACATGTTCAACATGTTCAATCTGCGGAAATCAAGAGTATAATAATGTTATGCCTGACAGCACATTAATATAAAAAAAAACAGAATTTCAAACAAATGACAATTTACTTATAGATGGTGTTTCAATAAAAAAGGCAACAACTGACAGCACCAACTGAGATAAGGTAACTTGGTGTATTATGACGTAACCGTTACATCATGACCAGCAAAGAATAGTTAACCAACAGCCAAATTTTGTTTAAATATTTTGATTTCATATTGTTTCAGCTATTGTTGCTGAGTATTTCATGGAAATTTGTTGCCATTCAAATAAGTTATAAGTAAAAGAAACAAAAAAGTGCCTTTTAATAGAAAAATTGCATGCTGCATTAAAAAAGAAACCCACTTTGTTACGTGATATAATACCATGCATCAGAAAACAACTGTGCCAGTGTAATTCTATGAATAACTCCACAAAACATGGGCCGATTTTAACAATTTTTGGCATGCAACATTTTGAAGGAACTTAATGTAAACAACTACTGCATTTCATCAGGTAATGCAGCATAAGTATCAAAGTGAGGTGGGCAAAACTAAAGTAACTTATGTCGAGTTTCTTCCTGATGTTGCATGCTAAAAATTATTAAAATTCGCCAATTTTTAATGAAGTTATTTTAAAAATAACACAGGCACAGTTTTTCTAAGAACTGGTGTATATTAAGCATTTCCATGATAACTTACAGACAGTTGCATATAGCTACGACGTCGATAATATTTCTTCTTCTCTTGATCCAACTTCTCACGCTGCGCCAGCTGACGATAGTAAACCAGCAGATCAGCTATCTACATTCATCACATTGTCAACATATACACTCAATAATCAGCACTGTATACAGCTCTCATAGGAGACACATCTCAAATCCACAGAGCATCACCTGCCATATGAAATCACACAGTGTTAGCTAACACTCGACACAAGTGAATGCGCCCGACTTAACTCCAGCAAGATAGGCCTATACTCAATTTACCTACCCCATAGGGATGGAAGGCTGAGTTGACCTTGATGCGGGTTATACACTGAGGTGGTTTACCTGTGAACAGACAGTCACCCATCCAAGTAGTAACTACAAGTACAAGATAGTGACTCGACCAAGAGTTGAACCCGTGGCCTCTTGATCATATGTCCGGCACCCTACCGTTATATCACCAAATGACCAATGTACACTATGTTTCATATATCTGTCTTTCATAATTCACTCAAATGATGATCAATTTACACGAAATTTTTAACAGTTGTAACTAAAGAAATACTCATTCAAAGTATTTAAACAAAATATGGCAGTTGATTCAATATTCTTTGCTAGCTGTGACGTAACGCTGACGTCATTGTGTGTCGTGAGGACAAGCTTGCTAGTCTCAACTGGTGCTGTCAGTTGCTACCCTGCTCCAATGGTAAAAAATCTGGTTCGTTCATGACAAATTTTTGAAGTTTTACAGTTACTGTTACAAAAAACATGCAAAACAATCGCATTTATGTATTTGTGGGGATAGTTGGACTTTCACACATTCGAGCAAGACAGTTCACTAGCACACCGAGCTTGTGAGAAGGTTGAGTTTTTGTTTACAATATACTATGTCAAACAGTTCGGTTTTTGAACTACGCTTAAAACTGCCCAGAAGTTTGGCCGATCTACAGTTATAAACTGCTTATCAGTATTTTGTTGCATAGACAACAATAAAATACTCAACTAACCCGCTTGTCGTTGCTGTTTACCCAGTCTGCCCATCCTCCACTTGCTGCATACAACAGAAAAAACACAACAGGTTTGACTGGTTGAAGAATATATGAAGAATAATATACAAAGAATACATATAACATAATTCCAAATTCAAACTCGGGATTTTTACGCGCGAACGTGCAACTAAATTTACGGCTGAACTAGGTTCAAATTCAAATTTGATCCGGGTTCAAAGTTAAATGACGTTGGTGCAACGCACCCTAAATGAGTTAGCTGTGCATCAGCCGTTTGTTTGACCTGGGTCCCAGGACATACTGGGATACAGGGCGATGAACAGGCGGACCAGCTAGCAAGACAGGCAAGCTCTATAGAATTCATAGGACCAGAACCGTCATTGCCGATCGCACACACTGTGGTTAAAACGGCAATTAGGGACTGGGTCCAAAAACATGATAAACGTTGGCAGGATCTACCGACTTGCTGACAAACGAAGGAAATGGTTGTAGGCAGATGTAAAAGAAGGGAGAGAGATCTACTAGCCTTGCCTAGACGGACTCTCAGACTTGTAATAAGTATTTTGTCAGGTCATGCGGAGCTTCACCGACACTTAAGTATAATGGGGCTGTCTAGAGACCCATTCTGTGAATGTTGCAGTGAGGCAATCAAAAGTGCTTCACACTTCTTTTGCTACTGTAATAAGTTTTTCTCCATAAGGAATTTGATACGGGGTAAACCATGTTTACACCCTAAAGATATCGATAATGCGACAGTTGGGGATATAGTGAGATTTATTAGAAAGTGTCACAGATTCCCAAGTACTTAATTGTAACTAGTGTTTTGTTGGGGATGGCTGATGAGCCCATATGGCGACTTAAGTCTATGGGGCAGTATTGCTGCCCTGCCCCGCATTGGAAATTGGAATTGGAAATAAAGTCATTCAACATCCTGTGACTTCTGCCCTGCCTCCGTCTCAGTCCAGGATCATAAACTTGACAATATCATGAGAACAGAACATCTACTAGTACCTGATATGCTAAAATAAATAACAAAGCTTTTATTGCGGATAATTCTAGACTAAATTTCAAGCACTCGCCAGCAACTTCTTTCAAAGGTTTACAATACAGCTCTGTTGGAATGTTTTCAATTTCCGTTCAGTGTTAATTTAATTCTTTATTAAATCTGGTGTTCAGCTCAAAATTCAGGGACTTCTGTTATTTCTATTTTTGGCACACAGCTTCATGCTGTGTTACAGATACTGTCAGACTGTCAACAGTTCAGTTGAAAAATAATAAAAGATACCGTTTCTTCTGCAAAATGTAATACAATTCATCACTAGTAATAGTGCACTATTTGTTAAGTCAATTAATTTCAATATTAGTTCATTTACTTGATTTTTGCATATAACGACCAAAGCTGCACACTCAAGCAGAAAACAACACATATAAAATGGCCAACCTCTGCTATTACTACAGAATGGTCCAAAAAACAGCACAAAGTTTACGATGCCATAATTTTGCAATCTTACGTCACAGAGTCATGCGGTTATCAACAAAATGTTCTGAAAGAAACTGCTTATGACAAAAGGCCAACAACAGTGTAATGTACAACTGAGTGTATTAAGGTTAATTTTAACGATATGCACTACATAAATTACTTACTTACTAGTTGCAAAATTATGGTGTTGTGAACTTTTCGCTGTTTTTCCGGACCATCCTCTATATGATTTACAGACCTACAAACTGGTCCTTCAATCCAATATCACGTGACGTCCAACGGCAGAATCCACACGCCAGATAATACGCTTTGCGTGGCATGGCATGACCTTCGGCGTCTGTAGAGCTGACATTTGTGGCTCTCACAGATAATGTGTGCTGGCAACTGGGACAATCATAGCAACCTGGACACCTGAACACACGTTATCAAACAACATTTAACACAAATATCGTACATAGAAGATGCAAAATTAAAAAAAAACTAGAAATATGTTCTGTGGACCGAGGTATCCGTCCCATTGCCACGCTATATAGCCTAGCAGCTGCGTTTCAGTGTTTGATGCTCTTGTGAGCCTGCAGCCAATTTTGTCTTTGAATAAAAATGATTCGTTGCCATGACAACAGAGGTCTTCAGGGGAAAATTAAATGACACCATCAGATAGCCCGGGCCCGAAAATAGAGGAGTAGGTGAAAACAGTGCTCAATTATTTTTCATGGGGGCCAAGTTTAGTCAAATTTTGTCTCAAAAATTCGTTGCCATGGCTACAAAGATCAGCAGGGGAGGAATTTCAATGACATCATCAGATAGCCCGGACCCATAAATAAGGGGGTAGGTGCAAAGAGCACGCAATTATCTTTCACGGGGGCCGAGTTATAGTCAATTTTGTCCCAAAATTCGTTGCCATGGCAACAGGGGTCGGCATAGGAGAAATTTAAATGACACCATCGGATAGCCTAGGCCCAAAAATAAGGGGGAGGGTAGGTGCACACAGGGTGCAATTATCTTATACGGGGACCGAGTTATACTGCTTTGAAATCTCCATTGGCTGTAAGGCAAAATTCTGCAACATTTGAATGGTTGCTATAGCAACAGGGATCGATAACGGGAAATTTAAAAAACACCGTTAGATTGCCCGACCCCGAAAATAGCGGGGTAGGTAAACACAGTGCAATTATCTTTTACAGGACCAAGTTATACCGGTGTGAAGTCCCCGTCAGCCGTAACGCAAATTTTTTAAAATTGGGGAATAAGGGAAGAAACCATCAGATTTTCATTGCAAACTCAATCTTACTCTTCGGACCCGGAATCACTACAGTACAAAATTTCATCAAAATCACATCAAAATTGTGGCTGTAGAAGTGTTCACAGACCGACTGACAAAATGACAGACAGACGCAAGTGATTTTGTAACCTGTCCCATGCTATGCTATAGCAATGGGACAGATAAAAATGAAACAAGACTATAAACCATTATGCAGTATGTAAATGTTCCCATCAAGTGTCACCTGCTAACAAGCAAACATGAACTCATTCAAATTATAACTCCTTTATTTACAAATTTTATACCTACATAGAACTGATGGAAGGCTGAGTTGACCTTGGTGTTGGTTATATACCGTGATGGTTTACCTGTCTGCAGACAGTCACCCATCCAGGAATTAATCACTTGACAACGATCTGACCAGGAGCTGAACCCATGACCTGTCCATCGTAAGTCTAACACTGTTGGTACACTATCAAGCTACTGACAAATGTTTTCGCAAACACACAGTAGTATCTTCTCATGTACCTGTTTTTCTTTGAAGCTGTTTCAGGTGCTAATGACAGCATAGATTCCAGACAGTTAGGACAATAATGTGAATCAACCTAAGCCACAAAACATGGTGCAAAACTGCTTTAATTCTCTTGCCATCTGTAAAAAACCTGCAGGACAAAAAAAACAGAAGTGATAAAATCAAAACATTGCAGCAGTACTTAGCTAATTAATCAAGAAGTTTGCGGGCTGTGGTAAAAAGCTGATCGGGATATGTTGCGTCAGGATTAAGCAAACGTTAGCGGTAGGGTTAGCCTTAGACAAGATAAGCTGTATATATAAGTTAGTCTTAGCGTCAGGCATAAGCTTAGGAATAGGGGAGATGATTAAACTAACAAATCACAATTACAGTGTTGTCTGTTCCAACATCCGCAGATCCCCACATCCGCTTTTTACCCGTACCCGGGTACCTTCCTAGAAACGTTTCATTCATCATTCAGCTACCTCGTGTGAAACGCATCCAGCAGAGCGGAGTTTGAGGCAATATCGACAGAAATACAGATAGCAAAGAGGTGCGGCTGCGTCGCCCGACTTGTACAAAACTCGATTCACTACCATAAAACTCGCCATCACAGAAAGACACAAAAATAAACACACAAATAAATCGTACCCATACCAGAGCAGTCTTATAATTGAATCGTACAGATGTTGTTTTATTGATTTATAAATAGGGGTGTACAACCAAGTTATCATAAGTTTTGTCAACAAAATAAACAATTATCCGTAATTATTTGCAACACCTGTCAAAATATATAATAAAACATGTATATAAATTAAATTTGCATACCGAATTTATGCGACTAAAATTTAAACTGTTACGTATGCTTTCAAATTAGTCTAAAACTTTTATCAGGCTTTAAATTCACACCCCCGAATGTTGATATGTTGGAATGGTCCTTCTGATTTACATATTCATTAACCGTTTAGACGTAAACAACGTCAAAAATAAATAAGTAATTTATACATCGCGACAAGACTCGAGAGTAGACAGAAACTGCAGTGACAGTTGCGGTATTACCGTGAATAGAACGCAGAATAAATTGACACGTAGTGCAGGTAATAAGATAAATGAAACGTACGCACTATTAGAAACTGAAATACTCAGAAACTAGTAAAGTTAATCGAAACACTTTTTGTGGTACCGTTTTAAATGTCCCCTTGATTCACGTTTCCCAACTGCACTCCCAAATGCTGGCAATTTACGTTACAATTATCGCAAATTGTAGCATCTTGCAGACATGGTAGCAAAATCTCACCAAAGCCCACGAAATCCTGAAACAAAAAATATAATAAAACGGTATAAACCGAACTTTCATTAGTCCTTAGTGACTAGTCTTTTTTGCTTTATACATACAAGTGAAGTCGGCTAAAGAATGCCAACACAAACATATCATTTACGCATGTAAAGAATAATTTATCACTAATATTAGATACTTTTTTTCTTACTAAATACTTAGTTTGTTATCTCAGTAAATTGTTCTCACTGCCAGTTGTGTACAGGCACGTCGAGAGGGTGGAGTAGGGGAGTTAAGCTACCCCGGGCCCTGCGACGTTTGGGGGCTCCGCCGTCGCTCAGAAATACAACAAGAAATTTGAGCACAGCTCACGAAACGCGCGAAAGCCTATAGCATTTCCAGTTCAGTACTTATAGTTTCGAAAATCGCATATCACTTGGACTCGGCCTATCGGGACCATAATACACATCGGCCATAGGCGCGTGTGGCGTAGTCGACGGTGGCGCCTCCTTGTGAATGATATAGACTTGCGCAGCCCGATATCGCGAAAAAAATCCGTAAAACCCTCTATTTTGGCGTTCAAGGTCATCCAAGGTCATTGAATTCAGCGCCAATCGACAGTCCGTATACTATTTCCTATTAGTGATTAAGGCCTAGGTGATTAGTGACCTAGGCCTTATCTCGCACCGTTACTGAGATACGAGTTATAGGCCAAAAATCGCAAATTTTGACCACCCCCCTCTCATTTAGCGACCTCGTTCGCGGTGACCCCCTTTGAATTTATGAAAAAGCTTTACGGTTCCTGAAACTAGAGTCTTCCAGGCAGCCGATGGTGAAGATTTGGAGATCCTAGCTTGAACCGTTTTTGCCTGATCCACCCGTGTGACAGACGGACGGACAGACAGAATTGCGATGGTTAAGACGCGCTAAAAGCATAGCTGCTTTTGCGCATAAAAATATACCACAATGCACCATTTTGAAAAGAAAAATTCAAAATTTTTTTGCCTAGAGGGGCCCTGCAAGAATGTTTCCCCAGGTCCCGTTGTGGCTCTCGACGAACCTGGTTGTATATATCTTGATCTGGCATCATTTTTGGGCCGACCACTAAGCTGTATATATATATATATATATAAGCTTAAGATCAGCCCTTTGTCCTGATAGTCGTCCTTAACGGATGTGTTGTGGCTAAACGGTGCAGGACAGAGCCTAGGTTGCTATTGATCACTAATAGGAAGTCATACGAATTACCTGCAAATCATCGACCTTGGATAACCTTCAAGGTCTGTGACAACCACTGCAGTCGGCTTTACCCTAGCGACAGCTGGACTTCTTGTTGCTCTGAGGTTTTATGGCTTTTGCATTTGTCTCAATCAACATTGATGCCTTGTTTACACAGGGTTCCCATACTTTTAGTGACATAAAATTCGAAAACTTGTCTTGGAGCCTGCCAATGTCTAAATATGAAGACAAAGAGCAATTACTTACTGTACATACAGAGTGTAATCCAATGCACAAAGTTCTTCATATATTGTACAGAATGTCAGATATTTTGAAATTTATCTCGTCATCGTATTTCAGTAAGTGTCACACTAGTGCTTATTTCAAATGGCAAGTACATTCATGAACTATAGCATTATCATTTTCCAGGACTATCCAGGGCCTGGAAATCAAGGAAAAAATCCAAGAGAGGCAGGAACCCTATTTACATCACTGGCACACAATCTACAAATGTTGCTTGCTTTATATTCCACGTTTTCTCAGAAAATCACAGACACATCATTGCCAACTGATATGATGTAACTGCAGTTTTTACACAAAAGAACAGAAACTGCCACATACTAGTTTATGTGTAACACAGATAAAATTACTATACAAATGACACAAATTCCACTTTAAAGCTCAAGGACTAATCAACCAGATTATAAATTTACATGCAATTCATGACATAAATACAAATAGACATCAAAGAAACATCAATGAAGTAGAACCATCACATGGCAAGCAAATTATACACATACTGTGCCTCACAAACTGGCCTACTATGTATTGTCACAATATAACACACAGCTATATCCCAACGTGTCGTAGCTTGATGGTGTAATGGTAACGGGCCGGACTGGTAACCAAAAAGTCCCAGGATCGACTCTGAGCCGGGGCACTGCCAGGTAACAACCCTGGGCAAGTTGTTCACACACACACGTGCCTCTGTTCACCAAGCAGTATAATTTGGTACTGTGGTCAAAGGGTGGTGATGCCCCAAGGCTGGGAAGTTAACCGTAGGTCTGGCGTCGCACTGGCCATGCGTTACGGACTCAAGTGGTTTATCCACCTACGGGCTCAGTGACTCACATATAGGAAATGAGCACCCCACTTGTGCTCCTGATGGGACACAGCCTGGTTTTTTGCATATCCCAACGAAATCACATATTATTACGAAGCGAGATCAAATTTTGCATGTGTCTTCAAACATACAAACTTCATAGAACATCAACACAATTCAGCATTGAAATTAATGCAGCATTTTCAGTGTCGAAAACATATCCCAAGAAATGAAAAAAAAACAGTCATAAAAACTGCTATTTTCACATAGTGACCACACTCCAAAACTGTGACACTTTGCAGTTACCAATAACAGAATGTTACAGCAATAATAGTCTTACAATTCAATTTCAACTATTATGCCAATTCTATACAAACACCAGTGCTGGCCCAGACATAGAACCAACTATACAAAGTGTTTCCCAACATATCCCTTACTTCTGGCCAATTTTCCAATTTTTCCAGCACCTGTCAAAATCATTCTACATAAACAAACTTTCCAGCAAAGTGGTCGCCTTGTTACCAGATGCAACTATTTACAGACAAATGTCATGCTTCCCATTAATAGCAAATTAAATGTCTTAAAAGGGATGGCCAGGCTGAGTTGACCTCAGGTTACATCAATGAGTTGGGTGTCTATAATTTGAAGGTTCGATAGTCCGAAGGTGTAAACTGCCACATACATTTTCACTGACTCTAACCCTAACCCTAAGTATCTTAGTTGAGAGGAAATGTGGAGATTGAGGCAACGTCTGCAGAAGAGTATAGGAAACGAGAAAAGCCCTGCTAAAGCAAATGGGAACGTGCAACAGCCGTAGTGCATGTATGAAAGCCCAGTAAAACAAAGTCTAAGGCTGCGTTCACACAGACACGAGTACTGTACGGGTACCCCGTATACGAGTTCCGGCAAACACAAGTTTGCATGTATTTCAATGGCGGCCGTTCACATACGTACGAGTACGGGTTACCTGTAAATTTCACTTGTACGAGTAGTTTCTGTGCAGGTCGTGTTTTTATCCAACTCGTAGAAAGTTA
>Ga0056128_1007226_pt1 | contig 14018 bp, 11 predicted proteins | sample WorMetLIZISLAND2_FD_71113 | JGI IMG/M metagenome (GOLD analysis project Ga0056128, IMG submission 71113) | Marine gutless worms symbiont microbial communities from Max Planck institute for Marine Microbiology, Germany - Olavius geniculatus... ... | reverse complement strand
ATAAGTGTCAAAATCATTCACGGAACCCCATGGCATATAACAATGATCGGTGAGTCCAGTGGCGTAGGCAAAGTGGAATTTTCAGGGTGTCTGGGACCGATGTCCCCAGCGGAGTCGAAAGGCAGAAAACCTGTGGGAGTCTGGGGCAAAACCCTGAAACGCTGACGAAAAAGCCCTAGGCAAAAAACGTGTTTAATTTTACCGTATTAGATAACATTATTTAGCATTTTCATTTCACCTGTAACCAAAAACACTTTACGAGGCGGTTGCCAACGGCCCAAAGATTATCATTGAATCTTTTACGTTTTTACGCCCACGGACAGCTCAGGGGGTTTGAAACCCCAACCAGTTGCGCTAATGGGCGAAGCTTGTATATTTTTCAAGCACAATGTTTCAGGAAATTAAAGTCTTTCAATAAATGGACACACGATTTGTTAACACTGACACTAATAAGTTAGTGTTCGGTGTTCAATGCAAATATTCTAACATTGCTAGGTTATTATTATTTTTAATGATGAGCCGAGGAACCCTTGACAGATGCTCGCGGAACCCTGGGGCTCCGCGGAACCCCGGTTGAAAAACACTGGTGTAGACGGTTATATAACCTGCCCGCAGACAGTCGTCAGCCACCCAAGTATAGTTATTTTGTAGCCTCTGAGTCTTGGACAGTGCACCCCATTTTGGCAAAATTTAGAAACACCCATTTTCTGTTGGAAGTTTGCAGCTGTTTGAAGAAAAACTGCAGCTTCCTGCCTCGGCTACATTTTTTAAAAACTCATGACGTCGGAGGACGCTGCCTGTCAGCGTAGATTTTAATTGTACGAACTGTACAATGTACCATAGAGGCTAGAGCGAGAAAATGCATTGGAAATAGAGATACCACGTTCGTTTGAAGATTATATTATTTCTCTTACGCTGTCTCGTCTGAGCAATATTCTGTGGTTTTTGATGCGGGCGCTATGTCTTTGACGACTGACTGGTGCGCAGGTCTGGTGCCTAGAACAGGGAGACGCTATCGCTCCCAGCAGATGGCGCTGTGGATCGATCTAATACCCCGGCTGCACCGAGCGCCTAGTTTGGACCCGGACGACTTCGGCCCATTCGACTCCTCCGACTCCGCGTGCCAGCACCAGCTCGACAACCCGGAGCGCGATTCGACCTTTGAAGCTCAAGCCGACCCGGACTGTAGGCAGCAGCGAAAACAGATTCCGACCGCCGATCGACTTCCGGTCTCCGGCATTACGTCATCACTACTTCCGGTTGTGACACCGCGTCCACCGAGAAATCGCGCGGAGCAGAGACGCACCACGCTGTCTTATGTTACACCCAGGTGCATTTGATATTGTGAACAAATGATATTTGCTATCTTATCTAAAATCGAGTAAGATTTATTAAAGCGCGTAGAGAGCGACGTAACTGAACTGAACTGAACTGAACTGACATGGTTTAGTTTTGACGAACTGACCAATGAGCAAGCAGTACTGCATTACTGTAGGCACCGTCTAACGGCGTCGTTGACCTGCGGGACTACGCTCACGTACGCGTCAACCAATGACACTCTGCTTGCCCATTGGTCAGTTTGGATATGCAGCAGCTAAACCACAGATATCACACTTACCTTATGAATTGAAGAACATCTGTTTCTATAGCTTGCACGGCAGCAATACAAAAGTGGACTTTTAACTGAAATTGAAAATTAGTAAGTGGTGTGCGTAGTTGGGTAGACGACCGCATATACGTCGGCATTGAGCACTAAGCAGACATATTTTTCCAAGGATGTTGAATCTCAAAACAGTGCATGTCTAGTCTCAAGACAGCTAGTCTTAAGACAGGTTTTTGGTGTCTTGACCTTGGAAGTTGGTGTCCTGTTATCAACACTGCATTTGTTCTATAAAATCCGAATGCTGAATATTATGATGCGAATATGTGTTCAGACGACGGATGTTGACGCCCTTGACGCCACGAGCGACAGCCGGGCATGCGCAGTCCGCGCTCGGTAAATTAACTTCCGGTCACTACGACTCAAGTCTAGTGACGACCGTCGCTGTAGGATGTGCTCTGCTTGGTGTCAACATCCTTGTTCTACTTTGTGTCTGTTATCACCGCAAGGTATACACTATACACAAACGCCAAAGTAAGTAAGTAAATAGAATATTTAGAGTGCGCTGCCAGTGGCCGAATCTGCGGTACTTGGCTGAGCCGCTAAGGGAAGCAGTAGGTCTGCTGGAAGCAGTAAGTTTTGAGAAGGCGACGGAAAGTGTCTGTCAGTGAAGTAGCCAAGAGGGGGGGCAGGGGGCCCGGGTCCCCAATCATTCAGACAAAACATAAGCATACGTATAAACTACACAAAATTTGCCAATTTGGTCAGTTTATTTTTGGGAAAATGATTAAAACTGTTGCCACCAGATCTCACTTATTAGAGTTATAATGCACCAAATTCGATTTCGGGTGGGGCTCAGCCCCAGACCCCACTGGGGAGCTCACAGCGCTTCCCCAGACCCCTTAGCTGGATTTTAAGGGGTCCTACTTCTAAGGAAAAGAAAAGGAGGGTGGAAAGGAATGGCACGGAAAGGGAGGGGAGGGGTGAAAGGGAAGGGACAAAGGGGGAAAGGGCAGGGGAGGAGAAGGTAGACTAGGCCCCCAATTGAAATTTCTGGCTACGCCACTGGTGTCTGCAGAGGTAGAACTGCGAATGTAGAGAGTAGTGAGTTCCAGACTGCGGGGGCTGCAATTTCAAAACCGCGGGAGGCAAAAGTTGTGAAACCGTGAAACCGATAGTAATTCAGTAAGAGGCGGAATCGCTGTCGTCAGTCCACGCAACTCTTCGTTTTTATTGGCCAGGTGGGAGAAGCAGTTTGCAATTGCATGTTTTGGTTTTGGTGTTCTACAACGAAATCTTCCTTTTCTCCAGAGATCAGAAACTCCCATCTGATACAATTTGTCAATAGACCCCGCAAGTGTACTAGCTAAATGGCGTCTAAATCCGTAGAACGGTTTAAACAAGGGACACGAATATGACAGACGACCGACAGAAAAACAAACCACACTACGAAAAACTGTGTAGCTATAGGCGAAATCTCTTGCACCGTAGCGATTTTTGCCTAATAATACAACAACTGCGTTAAAACTCAAAATCAATTTACTTTGACTCGATGATGATATGTTGTACAACAAGTCAGGCAAAAATTTTTAAGGTTGATTGACTGATTGATTGACAAATGACGTGAATAAATTATTGTGTGTAAGGAGCGACGGCGACGAGCCTTGGACGTGGCGAGAAAGCACTGGGATTCAACGGAACAAGACGGTTACTACGACAGTAGTACGGCCAGTCTGTCGCTTCGTAGGCTTCCGCGATATACGGACAAATCAACCCGATATACCACTTCAGACATAGTGTTGTAGATAGTTTGACTGCTCAGTTACTAGGCAACTAAGCCAAATTCATCAAGCTATACCAAATAACACTAGAGATTATGCCTATATCAGACTGTATCTGGGTCAGCAGCTTTCACGCTATATGGATCAGTCAAACGTTATACCACTTCAGACATAGTGCTGGCTGGCTGGGTATATACGGACAAATCAAACGGAAATTGTGCAGTCGAGTCGAGCGATGCGGCAGCCGACAGTCCGCTAACTCAGCGACGAACCACGCCCTCGATACCCTCTCATCATCACCTATACTGGCAAGCCGCAGGTGCTCGTTGTCATGGCAACGACGCCACTTCGCTGCCAACGACAAACATAGATTAATAATTAATAAATATTTTGAACTTCGTCATTCTGCTTCATCTGCCGAATTATCGCATTGAAGATTGGGTTAATGCGTTAAACATTAAAACTAGAAAAATATGTCGACTTAGTGCCGCCATATTACGCGGCCGTTTGCCTGGCTGTGTTTTAAATTTCAGTTTAAAGTCCACTTTTGTATCGCGTAGCCAAACCAGGCTGGCTCGAGCTATATAAGTAAACGATTGTGCAAGATGCGCGTCATTTTCCGTTTTTTTGGACATCCGTTGACCGTGATTTTAATCCTTTAAGCTGAAAATTGTCACACCAGTTATTACTGCTGAAAAGAATGTAAACTTAACGTCAGCTTTGGTTGTTTATGCGTTGTTGCCTTCGAGTTACAATCATGTGTCGTACGGACAAACACACAAACAGACGGATATAGGTCTAAATGATATGGATAGACAGACACGCGAGAACCGTAACGCGGCCATATAATAATTCATATCGTGATTAATGTGATTAAAACAGCTAATCATTGGACTGTTCCATGCTGTTTTACGGCAGGTAACTGTTATTTCACTTTATTATAATAATAATTATATGGGAAGTTTTTTTGCATATTTTATCAGTTTTTTCATCAATGAGTGTTGTAGTAATTCAGTTCGTTTTCTCGCATGTTTTTGGTGATATAGGGGTTAAATCGGGGTGGAGAAGGGGGCGAAACTGGAATATGGGGAGGGACGGAGTTATAAATACTCCCACACTTTCTCGAGAGACGGTGAGCGGCCTTCGTAGGTCGAGTGGAGACGTGTCAGCGGTCGACCTGCCACCACCTGGATCTACCAGATCTGTCGCGACATGGGTGTTATAGTGTGTTTACACGATCGAGCAGACATCGAGCAAACGTCGAGCTGGCTCAAGCAGGTTTATTGGAACCCCGCCCCTAGCTCAAATGTAAGCCTAGGCTTAGGCTCTTAGCCTACAGCTGATCACGTGTTATATAGGCCTTCCAATTACAACTCGCTCACCCTCCTAATTAGCATGCTAATTACCATAGAAGTTAGAACGTCGAGCTAGCTGCTCGATGTTTGCTTGACCGTGTAAACACCCCATTACAGCGACCGAGGCCCTGCAGCTAGCGGAGGACAGACCGTTCTGGCGAACGATCGCAACGGCGGGAGGCTTCGGCTGATCGCTTCGCGTCGCATGAGGATGATGATGGTGGAGGAGTCCAGCCAAAACAGAAGCTTTGTTGTATAATGTCGGCCCAGTAAACAGTGACGGCAAAAGTTAACTAAAGGGTGCTAATTCATAGTTTAAAATAATTTATTTTAGTTGGAACCTTGGTTTAATTAAATTGAGTTTAATTAACTAATAGTTTAAATTTTTAATTTTAAAACAAGTTAAGTCATTAACAATTTTCTGACGTATTTTTCATGTGATTAAAATATTATGAATTTTAAATTAACAGTTTACCTGTGATTACCAACTTATTAGTGATGTTTGGTTGGGGAACTTAGCTCAGGTAACGGGTTATAGAATATTTCGGGAATCGAGATGAAAACACACTCGTAGTAATATAAAGTCCGGGAAACCCTTGTATTAACAGCAAATCAAGCGAGATGCTCTCGCTAAATCAGACGGCAGCGAATGAATCGCAGCCAGCCGTTGCCGAGTACGCTAATTAGTTATGCCTGCTCAATGTCAGGCTACGTCATCTTACATAACGTAGTCCTATCAAACTAAAGACAGCTTGTAAGGACGCCATATGCATAGCTCCATCTGTTACCCAAATGATTTTTGCGGTTTTAGAGGACTGATATCATCACATCGTCCTTACACACAGTTTTAAACTGGTAAGTTTTTTTACATATATAACGAGCAACGGCAGCAGTGCGTATGTTATTATAATTATGTCATCAAGTACAAGCAAGCAAACGGCAACAAGACACGCAGACGCACAAACGAACAAACAACTACACACGCAGACAGACAGACAGACAGACGGACAATTGCACAGACACACAGCCAGACCTATTAACACTACACTTAGCACACAGTTGAATGGTAACTGTAACAGTAACGAAAATCGTGTAGTAATTACACAACGAAAAATATCACCGACATTAACTGCAAGCAGTGTGTGCAGTAAAGGTCACTCCACATTTTGGTCAACAAGAAGCAGTGAAATTGCAACCAGTTTGCGCCGCATACAATTGTGTTTCTCTTTCCACGAAATTATTAAGATGCCGTCACGCACAATGTTTATATAAGGCCTAAAAACCAGTGCTTCCGATTGCAGCCGGAATAAAAACAGGGATGGGGGCGGCAGTAATTCTTTTTATTATTTATTTTTATATCATGACTTGTCACATAATATTACCCAACGATTCATAAAAATCAAACTGACACACTAAATTGTACTCACTGTAACTTGAAAAAGTTACTGCAACATTTCAGACTAGATGCAACCAGTATTTTTCAGTAAAACGTCGAAAATATGCTTAAAACTGCACTAATATTTTTTAAAAAGCAATAAAATTTTCAGGTATGCAGGTTTTTTTTTCTACGAACAGAAACTGAAAGCACAGGTTTTTAGGTCTAAGTAAAATCTTGGGAACATAGGGATATGTGGAGTCCTTAAATTCTTTTTCCAAGGTATGAACATAACGGCAAAATTTAGTGAAATAGGCAATCGTATGCTACAAGAATGAAATTTACACTTAGAAGCACTTCCTGCATAGTCAAAAGCCACTTTATCCACCAAAACTCACTAATCAACATTACTGCTTGTGTTAAAGACTAACTAGCTTGTAATAAGCCACATAATTCACAAAATTACAACCCCGATTAGGTAAATTCGAGATTTATAAAAGGCAAAAGCAGTTGAGCAGTTGCCGAAATGGCAACTGCTTCACTAACAGAGGTTGCACTTGAATTTATGTATGTTACCAGTATTAGTTTTATTATAGTTTCAAGTTATGAGCTTACTGAAAGGCTTCCTAGTTTGTTTATACGAAAATGATTAAAACACGGGTTTAGTGATGATTGTGATTAAGCCCCCCCCCATTAAAGCTCAATCAATTCAGAATGATAATTGCCAAACTCTTGCTAGATACTGCAACATTATTTCTGTGTGTGTTCAACTGACCAATCACAACTTCAGGCAACATTGGGGTCGTATGCAAAAGCTCTGGAAATTACTGCAGCAGATTTTTCTACTGTTAGCCCAAACCCAACACGTCAAGTCTGTAGCAGAAACAGATGATAACGAGAACCAGCTTAAGTCTGTGGGAACAAATGAAAGCCGAAACAAATGTAACAAACAGACACAACCAATCACAACTCTTCAATCGGACTCGGCACGTAAAACTGTGTCTACGCAATTTCCTTGTCTGAGGTTCCGATGTGCGTCTTTTGGCTGACAGGCAAAAAACTTCATCGGAGGAAATCAGAAATAATGAGCATGCACATTCCGTCAGATTTCCTCAGATGAGGTTTGTAAACTTCGGAAGGCCAGCGACGTCGGACAACACCTCGGACGAGAAAATCAGTGTGTGTATCCACAGCATAAAGGGGCGTTCGTGAATAAAAAAATGACAAAGTTGCCGACACCTAGGGAACAAAACATGAATCTCAGTTTATCTCCCATCTCCCAGTGGTAATTAAAAAATCCAGAGTAATCCACAACCCGCTAACTGTCGGAATCTAATAACTTCCTGGGCCGTGCCCAACCCTTTTCATGCACATTTTACTGATATACACGGTGTTGAGTGAATTATGAGAAAAACAAAATGGGGTTCCTTTTTTATGAAACACCGTGTATAAATTGTGATAATTTTCTGGTCAAAATTACACCGATTCTCCAAACCTGCTGAACGCCGCTCATACAGCAACAATAATGCTGACATCACAACCACATGCAAAACAAGCACACAGGGCAATTGCTTACTTTTCTGAGCATTGGCTAATTTTTTCTGACTTGCTTCGTCTAGACCAGTTTTTCAAAACAGAACTTTTGAAAAAAAACACTGAAAACGTTATGCAACGTGCAGGGGCATATTTAGACATGTGAACAGTGTAGGTGGGTGTACACTTCACTTCAAAACTCTTTCAATACCATTCGCATATATTGCCCATAGTTCATCCCAAAACTACAATTTTCAACAACTTTTAACACAAAAATCCCAATACTGCATGCCAGAAGGTGTCAAGGTTAAAGACCCCCAAAAGACCCCCTAAATAATTATATTTGTTCGTTATAAATGCGCTCGACGATACAAGCAAAGTTCCTTCATCACAGTTGCCTGGCTTACTGGAATTCAGACAACAAACACTATCTGCTTTAGTTCAAAGTTCCAATTTAACCATGAATTTGATGTCTGCTTCAAGACGGCCACTTGAATGTTTTTCAGCACAAATAAATGGTTTTCAAAACAACGACTGACAGCAAAAGCTACATTCCAAACAGACAGAAGTTAGCAGTTGATACTCAATGCATCTGAACACATGAAAAATACGATGGCACGGTTTGGTTTAAAAAGTGCACTATTAGAAACAATAATTCACTCAACCAATATTGCAGTAATATCTTAGTTCATCAGTCTAACAACGTGCATGCCTAAGTGTGGTATTAAAACTCAAACAGTGCATACAGAGCAACGTAACTGAACTGAACTGAACTTAACTGACCAATGGGTGAGTTTAGTTCAGTTCAGTTACGTTGCCATGTATAGACTTTAACAGAAGCTCATCAGACGTCAGCAGCTTTAAAGAACAAGATATGACTGTATTGTGGGACAAACAACAACCACGTCTTGCCGTTTGTTTTCACCGAACACAAGTTCCAGCTTGGACACAGCAGCGTCGTGGGTAAAAGTGAGTGAGTTTCACGTCTCACACGGTCATTTCGGGGATGGCCTTTGCAGGCAAAATTGCACATACATACACATAACAATGGAACAAAAAGTTTAACCTTTACAGTAAGTTTAACCTTTAAGAAACACAAAACGCAAAAAAACAACGGAAACCTAAAATTGTAAGAACTGCCGATTATAATAATTGTGCATACGTATCAAAAATGGCAGTTCTAATAATCTTCCCTATTTTCCTCCAGACAGTAAAGTAGGACTGAACAGGAAGTTGCAATTTTCCAACACACTGCAAGATTCCAACGGAATTCTGACAGAAAGTTGGATATTTCCGACAAAAGAGATCATCGGTGCTCATAATTTTGACTCTGCCCCAAAATTTAGATTTTGCCCCGAATGGCCCTATACTGGGATTTTCAGCACCAACCTTTGCATTTTTGGACAGCAATTTTCCATCAAGAATAAGATCTGCTGACAATTTTCCGACAGGCAAAAATTTAGGGTGGTAACTGTCCCCTCATCACGACGCAACTGGTCAGGAAAGCCAACAAAATCTGAACATGAACACTTCTTGCTGGCGCCATGTCCAATCACTCCAAAAATGCACTATAATCAAAATTCTCTCATCATTTTCTCAGTAATTCAGCCGACAAAGCTACAGACAAAAGGACAGACCCCATCTGCCACATACCCTCCTCCTTTTGGTGTAAGTGAAAATCACAACTTTCTCCTTGAAATAGACAGTGGTGGCCAGCATTAGTAGTCACAGTCACACACATAACCGGATATTACCAATCATACACAGCAAACGTCGACAACATAACATACGGAGTAAAAACGCGTACAGAGTGACGTAACTGAACTGACATTGTTTAGTTTTTGATGAACTGACCAATGGGCAAGCAGGGTGAGCCCATTGGTCATTGGCTGACAAATACATGCCCAGTCACGTAGGCCACTGATGCCGTTAGACGGTGCCTACTGTAATGCATTACTGCTTGCCCATTCGTCACTTCATCAAAAACTAGAGAACGTCAGTTCAGTTCAGTTACATCGCTCTGTATGCATCTTAAGAGTAACTGATTACACTGGCACGCTGCAGACAGTCTCTAGAGCAACTACGGTCCTTGTGCAAGCAAGCCGCTATATAACAATGCATGCCGACTACAGCCAAGGTCCACAGGGTAAACCAAACTCTACACACTGATACGGTACATGCGTCTGTAGTATAGTGAATAGCGCCTCTTCAATTACATGTAAGGGAACTGTCTAGTACATGTGTGGCGTTTTTGCCACCAAACAAAAATTACCCTAAAAGCAGGGTTGGAACACCTACACCCCTAAGCTTACGTCATGACACCTATGCATGCCATGACTTTTGATCGTGAAATGGCCTACCAGGTATGTGTAAATTTCACGTCATGGCCGCTATTATGCGCTGATAGCAATAAACCAATTCTAACAAACTGGCTCCAAATGGCAGACATGGATTGGTTGCAGAATTGCACCACAATGCTCAAAATCACACACAATAATCTGAAAATTTTCTGGCAGTACACATCTAAGCCCCAGCAACAGTATGGATTCAAAGCGACGACCAAAAGAATGCCCTGATAAAATCCAGTTTATCGAAAAACAGCTCTAATTTGTGACATGTTAATGACACTGCAGTATTTAAAAGGTGCAATATTTTAACATAGCTTTTGGCATGCAAATTTTACTAAAATGCCCAATCTTACTGCATTTTACTGACTCTTCTAATACGCTACTACATAGTAGTTTAATTTTCCATCGATTGCAATTGGTTGTACGCAGATAATTCTGTAGTCAGTGCAATGATCGGGTTTACTGGATGGGCCTTGACTATGCTAACGACGATGACGATGATGGTAAAGCATAAGAAGCACGATGCATATCTACGCCACAGCGTAACGCTCGCTGCACTCTCTCTATGTTACATATCTATGCAAGGCGACCACTTTCAAGCACTAGGAAATTCCCCGGTATTTCCCAGGCACACTGCGGCACTGCTCCCCACACTGCAGTTACTCATTTACTCATTGTTTCAAAGGGCAATAATTCAATGCAAAAAACCAAAAATGCACATCCGAAACACTACTTTACTAATTCACTACCAAACGTTGACATTGCCACCATATGGTGTTAACAATACATATTTTTCCCTGGCAAAGATATCCTCTGACAACTTTTCTAACTGGCTGATGTTTCCACGTCAGCTGTAATTTCCAACATATCCATGTCTTCCAGTGAAGTGGTCACCCTGCCTAAGTCGGCTGTCCTCGCTCGAATGCAACATGAAAGACCATTCTGCATGCCATCACGAAAAATAAACAGCATCCTGACATTCTACAAAAAGCTCGTCACTAACAGAAGACTAAGCTGCCAGAAACATTGGGACACACGTACAAATTCAGATGTTAACGAAAGAAACAATTTACAAAATTCAAAAACAGAGTCCGATTTATGTTTACAAAAGGTTGTAAAACCATTACACTTCAATATTGCCTGCAGAAAGCATAAAGACAGAAAATATACACAAAAGCCAGCAGCTGTGTTTAGTTCTTTAGTTACAACAAAACATCAAAATCTTGCATATAAAAACAGGGTTTCTACAGATCTTCTGTAGCAAAATTCCCAGTCTTTTCCAGTCCTGAAATGACAATTTCGTCAACCTTATCGAAACAATAACCTATCACACAAATGTCAGAAATGGAATAAAGTAATGAAACAGTAGTAATGGAGCAATATGCAAATGACAGAGGCCCTGGTAGGAGGGTCAAAGGGGATTTACCCCCCCCCCTGAAGCCGAAACACTTCTAGCTTGTGGACGTTTAATGAAAGCCGCAGATTTGCCTGCTTCTTAATATTTGGAGACACAAAAAAACACTGTTATCTGCAGTTTGCACAATCCAAGATCATTTTCCATGACTTATCAAAAATAGTACTTTTCCTTGACCTGACCACACAAATTCCCCGACTTGTCCAGTTTTCCCTGACCTGTAGGAACCCTGTAAAAAGTTGTCTGCTACTGTACTAAATGCTTCTGAACACAGTGAAATTACCGCATAATTAAAACATCTACGAGCAACTGAATAAATACTGAATAAAAATAACAACATATCACTTAAATTGAAATGGAAACTGAACCTATTGCTTTCTACTCGGTTTTCTAAGCACACACACTTTTCTGTTTACAGTGGCCAGTCAAGCAGGTTAGAATGTAAACGAGGATCAACTTGCAAAGCATAACACTTGTGTCCCGAGTGCAAGTGTGAAATACTGAAATGTATGCACACAATAGTCATAATCTGCATAATCCAAAATATGTATTTAATATATATCCACAGTAACTATGCAGATGCTTTTTAATGCATTCTTGCAAATTACGTAGATATAAAGTTTTTGAGTTTCAATCTGCAAATTTTACAACTCCATGGAAGATTTGGTTCACTCTGTATACACAAGCATTATTGGTCAAGTAAACTCGCTTACAGAGCAAATACATGCCTCACGGGAAAATAAATGAATAAACCAAGAAACTGTTGTAAACAGTAGTAATAATTTGGAGCATTAAGTCAAGGTATAACTAATAAACAGTTCCGAACACTATACAGCAATATGTTATGCAATGCATGCCAAATATAACACAAATAATTACAATCCTGACATCCAGAGGCTACCTACCCCTTGGAGTGAAGTGCATCAGTAATATTAGTGGAAGGAAGAAAAGTTGTTTTAACCAAAGACCTAAATGCAATGCACATAAATAGTCTAGATTGCACAACAGATACTGAAACATGCAGACTGTCTTGCCACATGCAACGAACTAAGCTTTCAGCAGCAAAATACTCCGGAAATATCTGCAATGAATTAACAATTCTTATGGCAGCAGCATACAAGACCTCTGGTCGGCCAGTCAAAATAATGACAGCTGAGTTTGGCTTCATGTAAACATTGACGTTTTGATATATTTTGTGTGCATGTTTATTTCTTTTTTAAACTGGAAATCAATGAAAGTACAGCGACCGGAAAACGACACAAAAGACAAAGTTCTGCAAGATTGGTGAAAACTGCACAAAATCTTGCATCAGACAAACGTTGCTACACTAACTGCGGCTTTCGGGATTTGTGTCAATTTCATGAGCCATTTTGCACATTCGGTGTGCTGCTTTTGATGCAGCTTGGAGTATACACAACGCAATCACAAATTTTGCCACTTATTCATATTTATTTAACACAAAAATTGTTACGCTAATTTTGCTCAACCCTGCAAATGGCCAAAACGGTCAAGTCTGGTGCTCAAACACATCTCAAACGCAAACAACTGGGGATCAGCTTTTGCCGTACAACCAAAACAATTAAGGCAAATAACAAGCCAAGCTGATGTTAATAAATGTACATTAATTAGCCTAGACTGCTCAACCGGCCTTTCAAATGACTCAAGCAATGGCCTCACTGTAACAAATCAATGTGTCATCACAAAACTGTTTCGGGAGATAGTTTCTGAAGGTCAAAGTCTACACATGCCTTTAACAACTAGCTCTACAATGATAAATTATCAGATGATGTTCACCAAATATGAATGCAAACTGAAAACTCACAGCACATATATTGCGCAGGACAAATGAAATAATGCTAGGGATGGAACCGGGAAAAATGCGGAAAGGGGGCTCGAGTGTACTTATAGAAGAAACATTTTCACATCAGTCCTGGCAAGCTCCATCACTCATCTAATTTTTCTATTTTCCTTATTTTTTTAACCAACTTTTTTTCCTTTTAAGTAAGTCCACACCAGCGAAAAACTGTTCTTACCGATATTTCATATTTTCTGCTGATTTACATGTACAGGGTGTGCCAAAAAATGATCCAACTTGTTTCTGTCAGAACTTCGTCAAATCTATACCAAATTTGATAATTTATGTCATACATATAGCCAAGATGATAAAAATATGTAAGGTACACTCATTGTCTACCTCACATAATTTATGTTAACGCACTACCAGGTAAAACGCAGATGCTCCAAATTGTTACATTACGTGGTGATTATCAGTATCAGATTGCTCACTTGTGCATTATCAATTCCACAAAGGACACCATGGAATTTAATAACTTTGTCGTATTGAACGCTTTACGCTGAAAACAGCAGACAACAAAATAACTGATTGATGAGCTTAAAACACATTTTATCAATGAATGAGTGCTGTGCATTTTGATCAGTTGATCGTTAATGCAGCTGTCAGCCATGGCGTCATGTCAGGGGCATCATTTCAGTAAATCGTTGAAGGTCTCGGTGATCTTTGGGGTCTAAGTCTGCGTAACGTATTGTTTTTACAGCAGTAACACTGTTTTAAAGGTACAATTTACAGGGAAAAAACTAAAATTGTAAATTCT
>Ga0056128_1007224_pt1 | contig 14021 bp, 3 predicted proteins | sample WorMetLIZISLAND2_FD_71113 | JGI IMG/M metagenome (GOLD analysis project Ga0056128, IMG submission 71113) | Marine gutless worms symbiont microbial communities from Max Planck institute for Marine Microbiology, Germany - Olavius geniculatus... ... | reverse complement strand
AAGCCAGTATACGATTTCCTATTAGTGATTAATAGTAACCTAAGCCCTATCTCACACCGTTACTGAGATACAGCGAGTTTTTGGCCGAAAATCGCAAATTTTGACCACCCTCCTCTCATTTATGGCCCTCGTTCGGGGTGACCCCCTTCGAATTTATGGAAAAGCTTTACGGTTCCTGAAACTAGAGTCTTCCTGGCAGCCGACGGTGAAGATTTGGTGATCCTAGCTTGGACCGTTTTTGCCTGATCCACCTGTGTGACAGACAGACGGACAGACAGACAAACAGACGGACGGACGGACAGAATTGCGATGGCTAAGACGCGCTGAAAGCAGAGCTGCTTTCGCGCGTAAAAATACTGTCACAACAATTCAAAAAACAACACTGTACCTTTGAAGACTAACGAAGCTAGGAGAAACTCCAGAAATATGGATCAGTAAAACAAAAACTACAGATGTGTGATCAGCGTTATGATACCAAAGAAGTATGTAGACAATCCACCACTACTGAACATTAAGTTTTTACAACTAAACCGAAACTGGCCTGATGGATAGCCGCTGCTCGTTGGTTAGCAGTGACATGTCGTAACTGTACATCATACTTCTGCATCAGATTATTGACTATCATTGCGGAGTAATGCCGATGAGGTTGAGAGCCAGGCCCAAACCCATTCAGCTGGTTGGATACAGCTAGCAGTCAAACAGCACAAGAGTTTCTTCAATCACTAACATCATACTAGTTTGACACCATGTCGAGTTGAGTAACATTACATACAGTAAGATATCATAACAAAATTTACAATCAAATAAAGTGCATTCCATCAACTTCCATTATTCAGTCACTGTCCCACAATATCGCTCACGATGCCATTCGCAAAGTTTCCCAAGTGGTGAATCAAGTATCAAGTGGTCTGCAGACTGGTTGCAAATCTCAGTATATAACCAACACCAAAATCGACTTAGCCTTCCATTCATTCAGGGCAGGTAAATCAAGTACCTGTCTGATTGGATGGGGTTAAGGAGAGCAAGTTCACCTGTGTCAGGTAGCAGGTGTGAGCAAATACACCGTGTCTGGAAAAAAGTAACCCCGAGACATCGTGCAATAAAATGTTAAATCTGAAAGAATTTGAATAAAATTTTGTACACATAAGCCCCAGTAAATTGCTGAAACGATTAATAAATTTTGTTGAAAAATATTACTTTTAAGGAGTTATTAATTATTGAATATCGATGACAAAATATCTCCGTTACCAATATGGCATTACATACTGCAGTCAATTGATCAGAAGTGACGTTTGTTGACGCAATCAAAATAACATAAAGAATAACAAAGTGGTATTTCTTGCAGACGTTTGTATTTTAATAAAGCTGTTGAGACAAGAGAAAAAAATGGTGTTAAAAGTTTATGACAAAATTTTTCAGCAAGCCGTAGACACTGTCAGGATTAAACTAACGGTTGTTTAACACTGAACATTTTAAAATTTGGGGCGATCTCACAAAAGCCGCTGTAACTATTGTTTGCGTAGGCTGATTTAACTGAAATTTGGCATTTTGATTGAAAATGGATGACATTGACACATTGTGCTTGTAGAATTTAGCCAGAATCAGACGTTGTTTGTTGAAGTTACGCAAATGTACAGAAGGGTTTTGTGGTTTTCTTATGTAATGCCATATTAGTAACAAAGATATTTTGTTATCGATATTCAACAATTAATAACTCTGCTAAGAAGAATTGTTATTGAACAAAATTTGGTTATCACTTCAGCAATTTATTGGGGATTAAGCACACAAAAATGTATCCAGATTCATCCAGTTTTGACCTTTCTGTTGTACATTGTCCAGGGGGTTACTTTTTTCCGGACACAGTGTATGTAGCTCTGCGATGGGTTACCAATGCAGAACTATACACCCCCTTAAGCTCTAACTTGAGTTACTTGACCCAAACTGCATCATCCTTACATTATGGCCAAACCACAATAACTGGCCCCTTCAAATCAGCAGGCTGACTGATTCCAGTATTAGCTCTTAAGTTCCACATGTTAACTTCTGGTAAATAGATTACACAAAAATATTAATAAATAGAAAGTAGACTATATACATTTTGGTACTGTTACTAGTATATGATCAAATCTATATCCCGTCATCTGAAAAAATTTTTCCGTCGTTGAATTGAGCCAAATTAACTTGAAACTGAAACAAAAAATGAGGATATGAGGCTAAATACCCAGAGGCTGAATTGACGATGCTGCCTTATGATGCAATGATGCACTGTTCATCCGTGAATGCAGCCATTCCACCATCCACAACAAGCACTCGGCAGCGTCCTGTTGCCTCTGCTGTGATGTCTGGAACGGCTGCTGTATCAAGCCATCGGGGAACTCAAACGAAGCCTGTGCTCTAAACCGGCTGCTGTCCAGCACCAGCGGAACACTTGCCAACCTTGCCGTAGACAGCTGCTCCAACAATTCACCCAAATACCAGACCAACCGGTCTGTTGGATTCTCACTGCGTAGCTGGAGAATGGCACCAGGCAGGCACGGTGTATGAGCAATTGCTTGAAGGATGGCATTCAGGAAGCAGATGTTCTGGCTGGGATTGCGGAGTCCCGGAGGCGTGAGGTCATCGTACCGACGGACCGATTGTCCAAGCACCGACGAGATCGCGACGTGTGCACGATTAGTCACTTGCTTCAGCCAGTGCAGCTCAGAAACACTAACACTTGACGGCTTGGTCGAGGTGACGCCTATGTTAGTCACAGCCTGCGGCACAGCGTAGGATGAGGTGGGCATGGAGTGGAGTAGAGAAGGGCGACGCAGTACAGCACCAGTAGATCTCCGGTGAGCTGATACTGGCTGCATTGTTGTTGTCGTCGGACTGACATGGTGCGTAGACAACAATGATGGTCTTCTATCCACAACATCATCGACATTCATTGCTTCATCACCTTCATCAACTGCTTCAGTCTCTGCCAGCTCCTGAGGTTTCTGCTGCTGCAGCTGACCCATGCTCTCCTCATGCTGCTCAAACTCCTCCCACCTCGCCAGCACCAGCAGCCGAAGGTGCCTCACAGACACACGTAGCATCACTCTCACTCTCAGTCATACATCCTTATCATTAATTGTTATAATCTGTATAAAGTTTGTCACAAAATTATTTTCCTACACTACAAAATTACTTAATGTGTTAAATAATTAAGAAAACTAGAAATTTGAGGCAAAGCCCAACATGAGTCTGTCCAGCACTGTAAGTCCGATTGAGGGAAAATTCAGGAGAGGGGAAAATTTTCCCGGCAGCAAAGTCACATGGCCCGCACTCAAATGCATTAACATTTGCAGAACGCACATTGTCGACTTAGGGTGGGTCAACATGAGCGCCTATAACTTTTTTTGTCAGTGGACCAAAGTTCACAAATTTTTTGTGTTCAATGCAGGAAAGATCATGCTTGTCAACGCCGTTTACAGCTGGTTGATATCTTCATCCATTCCAAAGATATTTGCGCTCAAAGTTGAAAGTTTTCTCAAATCACACCTGTCCTCCAATAGACAGCATTATCACATTGATGACTCTGGAGGATAACAGGGAAGGTTATTAGAACTATCATTATGTGAATTACATATGCACGTCTATAATAGAGTTCTTACAATTTTAGGTTAACCTCATTTTTTGTATTTCTGTAAAGATTAAACTTTCTGTTTATTGTCAAGTTTAAACTTACCGTTCCATTATTGTGTTTGTGTGCATTCTGCCTGAAAAGGCCGTCCCCGAAATGACCTATACTGTGTCAAGTGGGATGTTAAACCCTACTCACTCACTCACCCACGCCAAATTTTAGGGGCTGAAATATGGTCTCCCGAAAAAGTCGATTTGAGTAAGTATGATTCCACATCGAGATCTCCGTAATTAGTGGTTCACCAAACTTTTTTTGCCTAATACGAGATAAATCGCGGTCGACTCGTGATATTCACCACCGAAGTTTGAAGTCGACCGAAACTGCACCAAATTTAGCTTGTTTCTGGCCCCTAAAATTTTTTGGGGGGAGGGCCCCCAAATTTTTGGACCTGGATTATTTAATCAAACACACATCCCGTCATGGTGCAAAATTTTGTGACGACAGGCCGACAAAGCTCAGAGATGTCGCAATGGAAAAAAGAAAAATAATTAATGCCAGCAAAATATATAGTTCTCCGCTCCAAAAGCTGTCGCTTCTGGGCAGACTAATTATTGTTAATTAATGCACATAATTATGTAAATGTACTTAATTATGTGAATCAGGAGTTCCAGCATTCCATTAAACTACGTTTCTATGATGATCAAATAATATTCAAATAACTAAAAATCGTTTTGTTGCTGTTCTTTCACTACTGTCACGGTCCTGAGACACAGCCACAAGTCCGTTAGTCGTCATTTCAGTCACCCCAGTTAACCTCTCGATGTAGTCCACCTACAATATCAGCAAAATTAACAATTCATTATTAATGCTCTAATGCATGCATTAAAAAATAACGTAATGCGTTAATGTGTTAAAAATATTTATGCTTCGACAGCTCTAAAAATTACCAAATTCAAACAACCACATAAAACAATAATACAAAAGAATATGCAAATAAAAACATTAGTACATTAATCACAGCCAGTACTATTGGCCACTTCTGTACCATTACAGAAGTATATATATGGTACATGTTGCCACTGCCTGATGTCAGGATAATTAACTGACAATGAATTAACCACAAAATATTAAGGAGCATCTACCTAATGTTGGCAGTAATTGTTGGTTGTGTAAACCAGACTGTCAAAAGAAGCATCAGCAGCAAGAAATATGGAGTGTGATATGTCCACCAGACATAGATCACAACAAAAACCAGCAAGACACATTCCAACTTCCATATCATCTCTTTTTCTTCCTTTGACCTGAAAACAATGATGCACATTGTTTCATGTACTGGTAACACTGGCTAATATCTAGTACCACTAAGTCAACTGTAAAGCCAGAATACCTTCACAGACAGTGAGAGGGATCAAGTAATTATTGACAATAAAGACACTGATAAGGCAAAAGGAAAAAAGCACAGGGGCCAGCTTCACCTTCATCATTCAGACATAGTGCAGATCCTTTTGGAAATATCACATCAGACTGATAGACTGATAAGTGTTACAGAAAATCCTAATATGTGCCTTCAAAAAATCAACAGTCTACCTGAAAGCGTGCAAGAGTAGTGACTGCAATGCCAGGATTGAATTTTTAATTCTGGAATGTGGGATTGAAAAATTTGTAATCCTGGGACCCCGTTTCAAGATTAGGCTTACAGATTGGTCATTATTTTGGTACTGCCGATTAACTTATTTCATACATGAAATGTAGTACTGGCCCTTACAAAACATACCATATATCCAAAGTGTAGTGAATGACAGTGACTGTCAAAATACAAATTACAGCAAAGTATAGCACACATAAAATATTTTATTCACCAGACAGCTAAAATTCTTATTGTATCATTTAACACACAAAAAAGTACAATTTCAACTAATTTTTGTAATCCCAAAATCCCAGCATCAGGATGCTGCCAATTGACGAAAACAGCCGGGGTTGCGGAACCCGGGATTGCAATCCCTATGCAAGAGTGCCTGAAGTAATAGTTGTTGGATAAACGACCAAGGGTGATTGCTCGGTAGGCAGGTGTCAATCACCGCTAAGCCCCGCCCACTCTCGCCTGTCGGCAGCACCTTTAGTTAGCAGCAGTAGTCGCGGAGTGGCTGTCATGGCGGATAAACATGCTATGTGGTAGCACTAATTGCTGAATCCACTGAATCGGCCCACTGCTAGTTCAGGTTTTGGTTTGTTTTTGGGTTTAGGTTTAAAGTTTAGATTTATTACTTAAAACCATCGCTTATTCAGTTACATCCATCGGCAATGATTCAGGCCGATTAAGCAATTAGTGCTACCCCACGCTATGTGTAGGGACATTGTGTTGAGGAGGAAATGCTTTCTCTGTGGACTGTTATGTAGAACAAAGACGTAATGGTAACAGTTGTAACTAGTATTGTAACTAATCACTGTCTTTATAGTAACAGTAATCAGTATTTAGCCACGACAATGTTTATGGCGATTTCATCATGGACTGCCACTGTGAGAGTTCACCCAGTTCATTTAGCGAGTGCAGCAGGAGTTTGGACCAAGCCAGTCAGCCTGAGCCATAGATCAGCCAAACTGGCAGCTACACTCATCACCACAATCACTCAGCCCAAAAGCTGATACTCATTTCACCATCCCACAAAGGACAAAAGACTGAGTCGACCTAACTGGCTGGCTTCATACCAAGACGGGTTATTTGCCCACTGACATTACCCATCCAAGTACTAACCGGTAGCACGAAATACCGAAAACTACCAATAAACAACTAAAAACTTACCGGAAACTATCAAAAACCAGAATCTTCACAGCACCGTCAACGACAGCAAAAAGTAACAGTTCGCAGACAAAATTTACAATCAAATAAAATGCGTTCCAAACAACTTCCATTATTCAGTCACTGTCCCGCAATATCGCTCACGACGGCGTTCGCAAAGTTTCCCAAGTTGGTGAAGTGTGATGGTCGTTATCGCCGATAACACAGAGTCAGGCATCACAACAGAACAATTCTACACAACAGTAAAGCTTTCCGAATTTAGTTTATTTGTCCGATAAAAAATAAACAAAAACAACGCAACCCGCCAACGCTTTTACACGCGCATGAAGATTGAAGATTTCAGTAAGTAAACAGACTTACCAACACGGTGCGTCAAAAAAGTCACTCCCTATTTTTAACGTCGGCAAAATTTACTGATGCAGTCTTCACAAATCTAGAATTAAGTTATGATTCATGATTCTGCCATACATAAGAAGCATCTCTAGTCTCTACTAAAAATTGCAAATGAATCCCGGCCAGGACTGATTCTCAATCTCAGTCCGAGACTAGTCAAGACGTTCATTTATAATCCTGGGAAACATATGCAGTGGCGGATTTAAGGAGAGGGGTCTAGGAGACGTAACGGGGGACGGCCGCACCCTATTAACTGGATGCATCTTAAAACAAGTGAAAATTTTGCTCCAAAATGCATGATTCTTGCATAAAATTTTCATAAATTTTGGGGAGGGGCCATATAGCCCCTCCCCAGTCCCCACTTTTCCGACCCCTATTCCAAACTTCTGGATCCGCGACTGTTGGGATCCCGTTTACAGATTTGTAGGGGCCTAGTTATGTGGTATAAATGTACAAAACATAAGTTTATACAATTGTTAACGGCAACATTTAAGGACTTGCACATCGAAAACAGCAAAAATTACAAAAGGCGATATTGCCCGCATCACACTGACTGTGCATGTGTCAAAAACGTGCTGCTGAATAATATCGATGTGCAAGTCCTTAGATGTTGCCGTTAACAAGTGTATAGACTGATGTTTTGTACATTTATATTTGCTGTTTTATTACTAAAATATCGCTTTTCTACAGGTGATCAGTTACAAAGATATTGCGCTTCAGATTATTTCTTACAGTAGCCAAGCTGCTTATAACTGTTACTTACTACCTAATGGCGTGACTGAACAAAGCAGACGACACTCGTCAGGCATGACGTCACCGCTGGTCTGCATTGCTGACAATACTGAAGAAAATTCCTTTATCCACGAAATGGCCATATAAATAAACAAACTAATATTGCATGCATCACCCGCTTAGGGCTGATTTATTCAGGCTCAGGTTAAAGATGACCTATAGGTTAAAGTCGGTAATTCCAAAACTTAATCTTTGTCGCGTTGATTCATGACACATCAGTAGGTTAACTCACTCGGTTATCTCAGACAAACTCGCACAGTTGCAATTAGTGCAAGATCGAAGCTGAGTATTGTGCAACAACTTGGAGTCCGTATTATAAAAAAAGATATTGAGTTAGTAGTTCAATGTTGTGCAACTGAATTGATTGATGGTGTAAGAAATTTGCATAAAAAACGAATTAAAATATTAAATTTAATGATGTTCGAAAAAAAGCATAGGAGTGATTTACTAAAACATTAAAAATTATTAATGGTTATTATAATTTGCAATCAGATTTATTCTTTACATATGATGAAGGTCAAAGAAGAGGTCATTCAAAGAAATTGTATTAAAAATGCAGTAGATTAGATTTGAGAAAGTATGTGTTTAACAATAGAGTTGTCGATGGCTGGAATGCACTGTCTGATGTGTGTGTTAACAGCACTTCAGCAAATCAATTCAAAAATTGTTTTAAATGTCAACTGCAACCAGAAACACAAAGTTAATCTAAATAGTTATTTGTGATAGTAAGCGTTATATGGCTATGCCTGTACTTACTCATGCCAACAGTAATACTGGTGGCTTCGGTGAATTTGTAGTACCAGTAATTCAGAAAAAAATTTTATTTTTATCATTTAATTTTTATCATTAGGGAACTACTGTGTGGTAAATTCAGACTGGTTGCTTAACATTGTTCAATATTACTGAAAATTATTGAAGGCCTACACTGAACACACTGTGCTGTCTCAGTAAAGTGGAGGTTTTTTATTAATGTTTTAGTATTTTTAGCTGTACTTCTTCAGAGCCTACGATTTCATAATAAATAGACGAAATAGAGGCCTATATACTGGTGTATATACAGGCTGGTCCAAAAAATGGCACAAAGTTTATGGCACCATAATTTTGCAACCGTACATCACAGAGTCATGCTGTTCTCAGCAAAATGTTCTGAAAGTAATTCTTTACATGACTAAAATCAGTGTTTAAATACAGGAATTAAATATTCTTTGTTTTTGCTGCTGCCAAGTGAACTATTGAAAAACAGTACTACCTTCATTGTACCTTGGTCCATAAAAACATGCCACTATTATTTTTTTAAATAGCTCTATGAAACATTGGCCGATTTCAATAATTTTTGGCACGCGACATTAAGAAAAAACTCAACGCAAAGACTTGTAGTTTTGGCCACCTCACCTTAACAGTGTCACTACACTACCGTGTGAAATGCAGAAGTCGCAGTTTGGCCATTGACAACAATGAATTCCTACCGGGTAGCGTATGCGTCGGCTCAGAAATTATTAACTAAATGGTGACAAACGCAGTTGGCAATTATTATCTCTCAAAAAGTCACATGTGTCACATCACATTGTCTTCATTTCAGCATGTGCTCAAAATGTCCTCCTGCAGCACAAACGCAAGCAGTAGACATTGATTCCATTTGCCAACAGCACATTCAGTAACTGCATGACTCAAGCGACCCACTTGCTGTTGATGTATCATTTCAGTTTGTTGACTTACAATTTTAAAATAAAGACGATGCAACAGATTTTTAATGATTTTGTGGTATCAGTAATTTTCTGAGCTGACACATTCACTACCCAGTATGAATTCATTGTTGTCAACGGTCAGACTACAACTTCTGCATTTCACAAGGTAGTGTAGCGACAACCTTATGGCGAGGTGGCCAAAACTAAAGACATTTGTGTAAAGTTTCTTTTTAATGTTGCATGTCTAAAATTATTAAAATTGATCAATGTTTCACGGAGCTATTGAACAAATAAAAGTGGCACGTTTTTATGGACCGCTGTGTCGAAGGTAATACTGTTTTTGCATAGTTGAATTGCCAGCGGCAATAACAAAGAATATTTAACTGCTGAATTTCTTTCGGAACATTTCGCTGAAAACCACGTGACTCTGTAACGTACGGTTGCAAAACTATGGTGTCATTAACTTTGTGCCATTTTTTGGACCACCCTGTATATTGTGGCTGGTACCCGACATCTATATGGGACTGGCGTTTATTAGAGATCTGGCGATTATTAGAGACCTGGCTTTTATTTGTACATTTGACAAAAACGCCCCAGCATTTAGTAGAGATCCGACATTTAATAGCAACCCAGCTATTATTAGAAGTTATATGGTAGTGTCAGTTATAATGAGCGACTTCACTTTTTGACTTAGACTTTTGCTAAGACTTTCGCTGAGCCTAAACTTCGGTCTAAGTACCTACTAAAGTCAAAAAGTGAAGTGATTTCGCTGGGACTTTCGCTGAGCCTAAAGTACCTACTTAGACCAAAGTTTGGACTCAGCGAAAAGTCTCAGCGATTCGCTGAGTCCAAAAGTACCTACTTAGACCAAAGCTGAGCCGAACTAATCTGGCTAAAGTTGGTTCGATTTGCATGCAAGAGATAGTCCTTAGGGCTTAACTTTCGCTGAGCCTGAATCCACTTCAACTTTTGACTTTAGCTGAGCGAAAACATGGCGACTATTCACAGTCATATGCGAACGGAGAGTTTAGTAAATTAAAGCAGTCTGGTACCAAAAATAAGTGCCGTAATGAATATGCAATGACGTCAGATGTTACGTAATCAAGTAATTACGTTATTTGCTTGCGCGGTGCAATTAAATAAGCAAGTCCAAGCGTAAATGGTTGATTTATTTCCTGTTAGGTTTACTTGTTTTTCCGCCATTTTTAATTGTTTTGGTCTAAGTCAGTAGACTTAGACCAAAGTTTAGTTGAACTGTGGTCTAAGTACAAACTTTAGCGTTCAGCTTTAGCTTTCGCTCAGCGAAAAGGCTCAGCGAAAGTCTAAGTCAAAAAGTGAAGTCACCCAATGTACTACATAATGGCTTTACCCGCTAGTGCCCACAGTTAACACACTCACCATAATCATTTGACTGCACATAATTTGAAAAGCTCACAACTAAATGAAAACTGCACTACCCAAGATAAAATATATATAAACATTTTTACAACATATCATACTGTCATATAATACAAAAGTACATTTATATTCTGCAGTCATCAGCTTAAAAATCATGTAGCCGACAGCTCAGTGAGTAACTATGACAGAGTTTCACCTTTAGTGACCTGTCGCATGCACAATACACAGCAACATAATCATGTAGCAGAAAATTACTCACCAACACATGGACAATTACAACAAGGCACAACATACTGAGTAAAAATGGCAAGTGCAGAAGTTACCAAACGTTAACAGAACTGTTTACATACAACACAAATCTAAAACCATAGCACATCTTATCTTAATTACCTATTTGTCAAACTAATTCCTCATTATCAGCTGTTAATTTAACGATTTCATTCTAATCACAAACATTTGTTGTTTGCAGTATAATTTTGGATGCAGATGTATAAAGATGTTTATTATAACTACAATCAGAAGCTTAAAATGACCCTAATAAATGCAACATTCCTCTACTTGCATTATGAAAGGCTAAACAGTAAACATCTAAGTATGTGATTCACACATAGATTGGGCACAAATTCTAGACTCACTCTAGCTTCTATGTATTCTACTCGACGTTCCAATGTTGTCAACTTCTCATTCAGTGTTGCCAACTTGGACCGACAAGACATGTCTTAACACAATAACAAGCACACAAATATCCAAATTAATACTACGAACCAAAAAATTAAACAAGTCCACTCTGTTCAATCCACTGATTTCATTACCAGTGAGAAGAATCAGGGAATCTCAAGAAAAGCACACAACTATCGTCACTACATAGTAAAACTTCTACGAAAAAATGCTGTACCGATACTAGCGGAACTTATGACTTCCAGACAATATTACACACACACTGACAACAAATTTATAAGCAAATAAGCATTAAAAACATGAAAATTACCATGCAAAACATAAAAAGTATCACAGAAGTGAGACAGCTCGATAATCTGATAGTCAGTCAATTGTCCGAAAGTTTCAAAGTTTTTATATACTTCTACAGACTGGTGCAGCCATAAGGGGGGGGCACGTGCCCCCAGTGCCCCCCTAGCAGTCTATTCAGTTACAAAAAAATAGTGCCAAAATGCACCAGAACACATTATTTTCACACAAAAAATTCCAACATTTTCCAGGGAGGGGCTGTCCCCCTCCCCACACCCTTCCTTGTGGGGAAGGGACACCCCTCCCTCCCCATACCCCAGCCCTTAAGTGCCCCCACTACAATAGCGCCACTGAAGTCTTTTTAGCACATACTGGCGCTTTACAAGTCAGATTATTATTATTATTAATAGATCCTGGCTACGCCACTGACATATGTTAATTCAAATCTCCACATTTCCTCTCAACTAAGCGTAAGATCAGAGTTAAAGTTAACAAAAATGCATGATGCAGATATACACCTTTGGACTACCGAACCTTCGGATTATGAACACACAACCAGTAGAAGTGCAGAATGGTAAACAATCAATTCCATAAATGTGAGTGCAAGCTGATATGGGTAAGCAAGCTGCCACAAAATTTAACTTATAAAACACTATAACAAGAAGTAAACTCAGGTAACTCTGTGGATGTCAGCTCTGTTTTTTTCTGAATATTACCAAATTTTGTGTAACTGATCGGCAGTCCAAAAGCAAAGTGTACTGAATGTACTCAACGCATCAGTATACGTGACGTACCAAAAGCGTTCAAAAAGTCGGTAATTTTCTTTATGCTGCACGTCATCAGTTCAATGTATTCTCTGTTTGCCCAATCCTGCTGAATCTGTCGCTGAATCTGAGACATTTGTCCCTGCGGATCTCGTCCGCCCGACGCCATTGTTGCGGAAGTACAACAGCTGCCTGATAGTGCGAGTTGAAAATAAACCAAAAATGCAAAACGCAACTCGGCAGCTTAGAGTTGGGCAGACTGCAACATTACAATACTAATAATAACAAACATAAGAAAAGTTTGTAAATGCATGACGCCAGTGGAAACATAAACAATAAAACTAACCTGCTAGTTCTATTATCTTTGGTTAATACAACTAACAGCATGGTACGACTTGTGGATTTTTATTAGTGAGAATTCTAGGCAGGACTCCCGTTACTGTTGGCGTATCGGCGTATATGACGCCAAAAAATCGGCGAATAAGCCTACGCCAAAAATTTAGACATCCAACGTAAGAATACGCCGAGATTTTGAAGCCCGGCGTCAGTCTACGTCGAAGAATAATCTCCTGGCGTCGCCGCTCAGCTGCACACAGATAGCCTAACTCAGATACCGAACGCAGTGTACATCGATATATCGTTTTCGATATCGATATATCGTATCGTCGAAAAAGATATAGAATTTTTCGATATATCGCGATATATTTTATATATCACGATATTTTCGATATATCGCGATATTTTACGCCAAAAAAGTTTATCATTTTATTACTGCGTTACTAAAATAACCAGAATAATCGGAGAAAACGACAAACTAGCTGAAGCAAACTTACTATAGCAGTGATTTTCAACCGGGGTTCCGCGGAACCTAAGGGTTTCGCAAGCATCTGCCAAGGGTTCCGCAGCTGGCCAGTAAAAATAACTTAGCAAGCGAAGGCACGCCAGACGAAGTCGTAAAAAATCAGCACCGAACGAAATTGCGCTTCTGCACGTCTATTTTTGTATAGATCTATACTGTGTTTAAAAATAATCATTTTCGGTATTAGTAATTTTTGCATATTTGCATTGTAGAGTCTATAGGTTTATATTATAACGTCGACCCCTATGCACGGCATTACTCAAATCTGAGGATTAATGCAATATTGAAAAAGAAGAAAAAAGGGAGAACATATTGATTAGGGTTATGATTTGAAATCGTTTGACCATTTCACAAAACACAAAAAAGAGCTTAACCTAAAATTGTACGAACTCCATTATATGCATGCATATGTAATTAACATAATGGTATGCCTAGTTCTAATAATCTTCCCTGTTATCCTCTTTAGGTGGTGTAAAGTTGCGGCTACTCTACTAAATAAGTAAATAATTTTAACAGCACAAAAGTCTGTGTTATTGCAAAACTGTCAAAAGCAAGTGTTCTTTTTCTTAGTGTCACAAACAACAACTTGTTGGTTCTTTGGTTCACATGTCAAGGTTGCAGTTTTCTGGCAATGTATTTTTAACTGATCCAAAGTTGTAGTGCAAAAAAGCTAAAATTCGTTCTACATAATTTGCTGTCTGAAATAAATCTGATAGATCGACTGGTGCCTTGAAAGCTGGCAAGTGGAAGAATGAAATAC
>Ga0056128_1007223_pt1 | contig 14021 bp, 7 predicted proteins | sample WorMetLIZISLAND2_FD_71113 | JGI IMG/M metagenome (GOLD analysis project Ga0056128, IMG submission 71113) | Marine gutless worms symbiont microbial communities from Max Planck institute for Marine Microbiology, Germany - Olavius geniculatus... ... | reverse complement strand
ACATCCCGAGATGGTTTACCTGCCCACAGGCAGTCACCCATCGCAGTATTAACCGGGCCCGGCGTACAGTAACTTCGCTGATTGGATCAGACGCGTTACCACTACACCACGCCGACCGTTAATTATACGGTTCGATTATCATCATTTAAGCTACTTACTTCACAGAACGCGCGGTTTCGATCTCGTAAAAACAAGGACACAGACTCGAACTCGGCCTAATCATTATTTGTTAGGCTGATTGTTTAGCATACTTTATACATTCTCATTATTCGCCATACAGAACTGACCAAACAAACTCTGTCGTCGGTCGGTCGGTCGTCAGTCGTTAAGCACGGACAGGTCGGACCCAGTGACAGCATGCCCCTGCACACGGATCCGACGACTAATTCGACCCACCACACAGACACACTGACTCCCTCGGTCGCCGAAATAGAAATGTCACGAAATCGGTTTTCTTTCCATAGCTCACTGTTTTGCTAAACCTGTATTGCATGCTTTCTGTCCGTTATGACTCCTATCTGGCGAAATATGGAAGGCAATGTTTCACACATTGTCTGTTCGTGAATTTATTTACAAAATTACGTCACCTAATACTCGGATATGATGTCTGTTTTTCATGTGTTTCGCTATATTGCTTTTTCCTACTATTACTTCCGCCAAGAAACGAGAGATAATGTTTGTTCGTCAGCTGCATGATTACTCATAAAGTTATGCACGAATTTGTTTTCTTTGTAGTGTCTCGTTATAAAATTGATTAAAATGCAACGACGAGTGGCTGAAGTATTTTTAGGACAGATGCAGCAACGCATCATTGACGGTCAGTTGAAGACTACGGCTTAAACAGAAATATTCAATAAAAATATTACCATTGCTAGTTCCGGGATTCGTCGTATAGCATCGGCTGTTTGGTTGTCGAAGACATGTGGGTGAAACAAGTCGTAACAAACTAATAAAAACAGGACACTAGATGCGACTGTATTTACCCTAGCACCGTCACTAATACTCTGTTTACACGATCGAGCAGACATCGAGTAAACATCGAGCGACTGTAGATGCGACTGACGTAAGACAGATGCATTAGCAGCGCTGCACACTATGCCGACTTCCTCTACGTGACACGAACACTAAACACTTCATGTCCAGGTTGACTGGAGAAGATAGAAAGTACCTGCCCAGCCAGGATGTATCCTTTATACCCCGTTTACACGATCAAGCTGGCTAGACGAGCTGGCTATATGTTAGCTGGACGAGCCAGCTCGATGTTTGCTCCACGTTTGCTATGCTTTATACTCCACTCACACGATCAAGCAAACATCGAGCAAACACCGAGCAAACGTCGAGCAAACGTCCAGCAAACAGCGAGATTTTTTACGACGGTATACCGGTGACAAGGAGGAGCATGCATAAGGCATAGCAAATATCGAGCAAACATCGAGCTGGCTCGTCCAGCTAACATATAGCCAGCTCGTCGAGCCAGCTTGATCGTGTAAACGTGGTATTATGCATGCTTCATATTTGCTCGATGTTTGCTGGATGTCTGCTCGATCGTGTAAACAGAGTATTAGTGACGGTGCTAGGGTAAATATCAGGGTTAGGGATAGTACTGTTAAGTCGTGCACGAAGCGACAAAAGTGAGCTAAACTAAACTAAACTCCATTGGTCTATTTCAGTTTATCAGTTTAGTGATGATGCTTCTAATGACACATGTTCAACATTATTGAACAGTCATCCACAAACTGACGATTCACTCGGAGGCTGTCAAGCACTGTTGTCAACAGCATTATGCTGCCGTACTAATAGGCCGCATTGCGTAGTTTCCACATCCATTTGTCCGTTAGTCTGTTCCTGACTCGAAAATTAAAAGGCGCAAAATAGCAGAAGTAGCGTGAGCGTTCGTTTTGGCATGAGTAACCCGGTGTGACGAAAGATAGGCCTAGACCAATTCTAAGCTATGCCAAGAGCGTTATTAGTTAACTTTACTCGGCACAGTTGAGGCTCTGTCGTGTTGAATTGAAGTAACTCAGTCTGGGAGCTGACTGGCTGACTTTATGGGTAAGATTACTAAAAAGTACGCGACATCTTAGAAATGACTTCACGAACATTTTCAATTAAAAGGAAAGTCTGAAGTTTAAAATGTGCATGCATTGTATGGTGAACAAGTAATGCCTATAATACCGTGGTAAACAAAAAGTGTGTATGGCATCCTTACATTTTATTGATTCTCAAGTCGACGTTGTTTGTTTTGTGTGATTGACTTTTGGTATGATTATAATAACAACACGACGATGATGATGCTGATGACGATTACGAGCACGATGAAAAAGTTCTTGATTATGTATTATTTAGATTATTTTGTACAACATTTCGTACTAAGTCAAAGAACGTAGTTGATAAGCGTTTGCTACTGTTCGGATGTTCGTCTGTGATAACTACTGTTAATAAGCGCAAAGCGAAATTTTTGGTCGATTACATGGAATTGCGTAATAGTTTGTGTAGTCTGTTTAGTCATGTGGCTGACACTGAATTGAAAAAAATGCAATGCTGTGTTACTACTCAAATTGGATGACATTAATGTTATTTTTTATGTTTGTATGGTGAAGTTTTTTGTACTTATTATTTTTGATTGTGCTGCATTTTAAATCGGTGAATAAAAGGTTACTTGTAATAAAATGCTAGACAATGATATAGTGGGAACACGGCAATCGCCGAAGATGCCACAAAGTGACACGAAACAACTACAGGTAACATAGTCATTGTCTTACCTTGACTGCCACCAGCCGCCTGAGCTGTGGCCAGTAGAACTTCAGCTGGTCGCCTCATGACGTCACGTGATCTTTAGCTTGTCGCACATGCGCTGTACGAATAAAAGAACCACTTCCGGCAGGTAATCTGTTTCCGACTACGACGACGTCCTTCAGCGAAAAGTCGATCCGGTAAAAGCGCCGTTGATGATGCAGTGCCAATCAACCGTACGTGCGGCTCTCAGCTACCTGACGGGCACCTTGCAATAGTTGCTAGGCAACCAACTGACAGGCGTTAATTGACTAACGCCGTAAAACGTCGCGGCCACAAATTGAGTTTATCAGTACTAATTAATTCGTCAGCGAATGTCGGCGTGTATTACACTGAATGTTGTTGAGTAGATCATGCCTTAGTACTTTCTGCAATGTAATTTTTCGTCGATTTTCGCTAATGTTTCGCGAAATAATGAAGGAAATTCTCTGGCAGTGTTAATACCTTTGTCTGTCTGTCTGCCTGTCAGCCACTAGCGAAGATGACAGTGTATAAGTAAATCGTGCGCTGGTTGTCGTACGACGAGTACCAACCACAAAGCAGCATCTGCATCGAATACCACTCCCTGTCGTTAATATCCTGCTGTTGTCGATACGATAGTATACCGTCGACACACGCGTAAGACAACACCGCTCTCCCCTGCACGACCGGAAGCAAGAAGAGGAACAAGCAGATGTAGTGTAGCGAGGATGCTGTCTCACGTTGTCGACTGGCTGAGAGCTGTGATTGGTGAACTACGCCGGCAAGTGCGCGCGGCTCTACTGCGCATGTGCAAGCGCGTGCGCACTGATGTGACTCGCATTATTGATTGCTCCTCCTTGTCACCGGTATACCGTCGTAGAAAAAATCTCGCTGTTGCATTTTTGCGGTGCACACGCTCATGTAACACGAGACTAGAGTCTTTGTGACAGCCCACAGTGAAGATTTCCTGATCCTAGCTTGCATCGTTTTCATATAGCTTCCGGGGTTGACAGACAGACACACGGACAAACGTATACGCCTAGACGAGAGCTAAGACGCGCGAACATGCCGTCGCGCGTAATAAATCATCATCATCATCGCCACCATTATCAAATAACAAACAAAAAAGTATCTCTTATCCCTTAAAGTTGTTTGCCGTATTCTCAGCGACCACTTTAAATTTTAAAACGAACTTCCAAACGCTTATAAAATGTTCATATCAGCATAAATAGGCGAAGCGGCATTTAGTATTTTCTCACTGTTGTAGAAACTGTTACATTATTTTTGCAAGACAGCATCGTGATTTTTGCTCATTCAAAACCGTTCTGCTGCAATGGATAGTGGCTACTGAAAACAACTTGGTCCATTTTGTGTTACTGATGTCAAATTGGTGTAAACTGTATAAGCAAAGTCTGTTAAGTCTTTTTAATTTTTTATTGGCAAATGACGGGCTTACTTACTTCTAATACTCGTTAAGTCGACTTTGCTCATAATGGAAAAATGCGTTTTGACCAACATGAACTTAACACATTTTTAAGTAAACCCTTCAATTTCTTAGAGTTCGCGTCAACTGCGAAGGCAGCGTGCAGGACAGCTGCAGCTCTGTTTACCAACAAAAAAGCAGCCACTAGGCCGTACATAGCCAATAGGCAGGCACTGCTCTGCTAGGCCTACTAACCTAGGTAAGCCCTAATCATACTAGGGTGAGGTTCGTGTGAGAGTAAAATTGACATTGCCGTCAAAACTCTGTTATTTTGCCTGCAAATTAGCGCTGATTACGGTAACATTTTTGTTTTATCACAAAATGCAACATTATTACTACAATATCGCAATAAAAACAGTATAATAGTTCGAAAAACCACTGCAAGCGCATTAAGCCTTTTTTACCTAGGCTATAGCCTATCGGTTTAACACATCTGGAGGATTATTATTAATAATAGGCACGTAAAACGCTCGGTACGCTACGACTTGAAACACAAATAAACATTAAATGCGTGCGGTTTTGGGATTTTCTGCAGAATTATACTAAGAAAACGGGTTAACGTTAACTGTTAACGATAATAACTTTCATTCAAGATGGCCGAATGTAATTTCAACGATTGTTCCAAAAATTGCATCATTACACAACGATTCAAAAATCTTTTAATTCATTACATGCAATGTTTAGGATACGTATACTTGAAGCTAATCCAACATAAGTGTAATGATATTTTTGTCGAATAACAAAGTTAGTACAAGGCTCAAAAGATAATGGCGGCCCCTAGCTATGCTGCATCAAATAGCCATGATTCGGCAACAGTTCTCTAAACAATAATGTTTATATAATATGCTTCTGCTTTGCCATTTTAAACATTTCTTTTTACTTCAGGTAATCAGATTTCCAAAAAAAATCCGTGCAGGTGTCTTTAAAATGATTAGCATTATAAGACTTTTCTAGGTCTTATTCAGGGTACTGTATAGTTTCTGTAGCCCCAAATCTATAAGTGACAATATGGGTTGAGACAAAAATTCAGTGAAACACTTTTCCCTCTTTCTTAGATAAAGCTGGGCGCAGCACTTGATTGATTTTTAACAAATTTAGTTTTAATGACCTTAGTATTAGGAAGAATACTTACCAGATACACGCTATCGTTCTACTGTTCTACTCGTACACAATAATAATTGTAAGCATTGTTTTTGCATTGATCTTAATCACTGAAATGCCAAAATGACTCTAAAAAGTTAAAATAACGAAATAATGCATTGCCGTTGCAGTGGAGCGTCCGGTGTTATGACTTAGGCCTACTTGCGCTAAATTAAACCGGCAGCCTGTTTGTTAGTTTTTCAGTGCAAATCTTTTATCGTATGTTGTCGTTACGATACTCCCCTACCCTACCCTCTTCAGTGCTTTTGGCGACCCCCTTCACAAAATTTGGTGCCACAAGAAGAAATTATGTGTCGCAGCCGGTGCGGTTAGATCTGTAAGCAAGTTAATTTGTCTGTTTTGTCAGCGTCGTTCTAGTAATAAGCGTATTTAACGTTTTTCATCGTTTTGCTTACTTCTAATCTATTTTTTTTTGTTTTTGTAGGTTGCGACGTTCTATGTTATGTATGGTATCTACAGCGCTGGCTCTGCCTTCCCTCAGTCATTGAGGTCTGTATTGATTTTTCGGTGACAGAATATGTCGAAAAGTCACTGATTTTGTCGAACGTTATGGCGTTATAAAACTGTTCATATTTCACAACGGAATGTCGGGAAACACGTAATATGTAGCATTTAACTGCTTATTTACTTTACGGTTCAGTGTGACTTAAACAACAACAAGTAATTTAAGAAAAGCTCACGTAACGCACGACAGCAGCGGTCCTGCCATCTGGGCAATCAGTGTACAACAGCGTACAATAAAACAAACTAAAACAAAAAAATTAAAAAAAAACAATAATGCGTCGAACGAGTACCTAAGTTTGAAGTCTCCATATGAAAGACTCCTTGAATTTAAGAGGTCGAAACTTACATGGTTAAAAATGTGCGTTCTATGATGAAAATTTCATACGCAGGTTGTTTTAATCTATCTCCAGCCATTTCGTCGCAATTCAGTCTTAAAATGTGTGCTGCAGAAAAGAATTGCAAACAATTTACTAAACCCTTTATTCTGGGGGTTCAAGGTCGTTTAAGAACATCGATGTTGATAAATCTAAAGGCTCGTCACCACCAGTGCTTGTTATGATAATCAACATTGTCTGTACATATCTGCAAACGCTTTCACACTAGGAGAGCCAATAGCGGCAAATTAACGTTTATTGGGGAGTACCTCTTTTTGACGCCCTTGTTCGAGGGGAACCCCTTTACACAAGGCACAACATTTTGTCACAAAAATTAGAGTTATGTGGTAGTCCATAGTGCAACTTTTGTGTTCCTAGCTTGCACCTTTCTGATAGGGCCGCAGAGTGTGACAGACGGACAGACGGACCATGCATGGCTAAGACGTGCGAAGCATTCTGCTGTTGCGCGTAAAAATCGTGCTAAATTGTGCCGCAGTATTCCTACAGTTTAATAATAAATATGGATAAAATATTAATGATAGATTCTATTTGTTTTCACATAGCATATGATAATGCGCAATCATAAACAGTGTAGGTCATATAGTGATCTAATTTGAGGACATGCCGTATATATAGCCTATTGTATCTGTGGTTCTGTGCAGCTATCGACGAACTGTCACGGACGGCTGCTCTTGAAAGACGCATACAATCGGCAGCTAGCCGCCACTGAATTAAGTTCCAACTGCTAAAGGTTACATCGCTTAATCAGAAGTATTACGCAGCCTGTTTTCTTTGAAACCGCACATTGACTCACCTAAACATAAAGGTACGACGGGTTCGAACAGGCCAGGAGAACCTCTTTCAGATGTTAGGCTCCTGTAAAGGTCTAAAATTTACTAAATTTAGTGTCAGGAGTCATCATGAGTAACGGGAATCCAGAAAAATGCTTGTAAGGCCATGGCTACGCTCCGTGATACCGTTGGGTAATAGGGTGTTTACACGATCGAGCAAACATCGAGCAAACATCGAGCCGGCTCAAGCAGGCCTATTGGAACCCCGCTCTTGGCTTAAATGTAGGCCTATGCTTAGGCTCTTAGCCCACAGCTGATCACGTGTTACATAGGCCTTCCAATTACAACCCGCCCGCCCTCCTAATTAGCATGCTAATTACCATAAAACGTCGAGCTAGCTGCTCGATATTTGCTCGATTATGTAAACACCCTATTAGCTACAGCGCTCTTCATGGTCTTGATTAGAGCGGTCGATTCGCAGAAAGAAAAAAGATGAAGTAATTTCGATTTTTGGCAGAAAACAAACAAATTTTAAATAATTTTTTTGCTTTATAAAAAGTTTCAAGCGATTGCCAAAATAGCAAAAAAAACTTTGCAGTAGCCTAAGCTTTTGCATGAAACAGGTTATAATCATTTCCGGCATTTATTTATATTTTTGTTGGTTTTAGCAGGATTATAGCCTACAAAAAGCTGGATGCAAATTTTGGCGGTGATTCGGATCGGCATCTAGATCTAAGACTTCGCTCATTTGCACTGTGCTACAAAAATGTGCGAAAATTTTAATGAAAATGACCGGCACTGCTAACGCCAATTGTAGGCTTACCCAGAGACTTTATTCCATGAAAACGAACTCTGTTTTTACTGTAGAAGTGCGATTTACAGTATTGTGTTCGTTAATTAAATGTACACTATGTCATGGCTTCATGGGTTACTTATGAAGAACACTTTTAACTAACACAGAATATATTAAGTGACGTACTTGTAGACTTACTATTCACTCGTGATGTGTGTTACGCAGATAATACTTTGGCAGTGTCGTGTGCTGCCATTCTGCGAGTGACTTGGCATCTGTGTGTAGCCTTTAAGACCTTCCGCGAAGTGGTCAGGTAGGCTAATAGCAGCTACTGTTTTATTGTACATGTATGTATAAAAATAAATACACCAATAAATTTCGTTATAAGTAAGAATAAATTTTACTATGTTGCAATGCCTAAAGACTAAACATCTGCCGCCGCCCAAAAATTGTGCTCGAAAAGCTGTCACCAATTATTGTGACGTTCAAACTTTATGAACTTATTCTTTGCCTGGACGTTGTAATTTTCCCTTCCGAATAACATAAAATTTATAAAGTTCAAGTAAAAAATGATAACTGATGAAATTTAGCTATAAATAAGTTAGATTTTAAATGACAATTTTAGTGTTGACTTTTGAAAACTAGCTAAGATGTGTATAGCTTATTGAGGTGATAATCATCTCGATCGACTGAAGTGTGAATCTGGAACTTTTTTGGATTTTTTTGAAACTGTTTTTTTATACAGTTCAATCTTTCGAACTTTGAAAGTGAAACAAATGTTGCAGACTCACGTTTATAACAAGTGGCAATGTAATAAAAGGAATTACACTTTGAATAACATCTGGCTTTGTTTTGACAGCATCGACTGTGGTGTGGTCATTGGGTGAAAACGTGAACAGGAAGCATGTCTAACGACAACTCGGAAAAGACGGGTACGATTGTCGGACAGTCATCGACGAGCGGTCTTCGCACGGGAGTGGAACAGCCAGAAGAAGGGTCAGACGAGACAGAAGTCCGGACTGTCTCGTCTCAACCACGCGATGACTTTGCCAGTGTTTTTGAGGATTCGGTCGGCCTAGAGCGAAATCACAGCGAGTTTCGGCATGCACCGACATCGCAACTTGCCACGTCGGTTGTGGTACCTTCTGCAATCCGCCGTTTTACTCCTTCTGTTTTCCCGAGTCAAGTTGTTGACAATCAGTATATGTACTATGATGATCGTGATGTGTTTCCCAACCGGCGTTCGTTAGAGCATTGTCAGTTTCGCCATAAAAGCAAAAACTCGTTCGCTTTGGTAATTAGCGGTTGGGATGTCGCTAATGTCAGATATGCAAGAGCATGCCTAAATGATGCTTTTGCAATAGAAGAAGTTCTCAGCGGACCTAACGAAACAATTCGCCCTGAGAACACATATCGAATTACGCCGAATGAAAATAGCACAGAAAGCGAGATAGAACATATTTATTCCCTAATAACTATGAAAAACCCCAGCAGACTAGTAATTTTTTATTCGGGACATGGATCTTCTATGCAGATAAACGAGCCTCACCCTCACCTTCAGGTTAGCCGTCATTAGGGAAACGCTCTTAACTTCGCAAGAATACGAAGTTTTATCAGTTTACAGATAAACTGCAGCAAAGTTTTTGTTATTCTAGACTGCTGCTCAGCAGGTGAAAACCTGCTAATACCTATGCTACCGAATAACTTAATGCCAAACCGCGAGCATATTCAGTGGTCTTCCTGTATGAAGGGCGGAACCTCTTACTTGGACGAGGATAAGCATAGCCGATTTACTTTCTGTGTTATTTCGGCTATGTGGGGTGCAACTGAATGTCCAAACCGGGACGCCAACTGTCCGCTGTGTTCTAAATTCAAACGATCCGTACTTGAAGAAGGACACAAGGGCCTAGTCTCGATTGATTTGGTGGAATATGTACAAGACCATATGAAGCACGACCATAATCACTTGTCCTTTTCCGATCTTCCAATGCTGATGATTAACCCAGTGTTACGTGACGTAATGGAGCCGTCCGATTAGCCAGGACAAATCGGTAAAATGACGTCCTTTACTTTACGGTGGTTTTCCCAAACTTTTTCGAATAAGTCCCATAATGATAGACACAGTGCATCTTAAAATGCCAAATTGTTATTGATAGCTTATTTGATTTTGACATGCATATCGGATGCTATAAGCCATATTCATGACACGTTTGCTTTTCTAGAAGTTATGGCAAATTTATTCTTAGTTTCTTAGTGGAAATACATCGCTACCCCTGCGCATGTGCTGTTCTTGCTAAAGCCATTGTTCGACGAGCGATCTCCATTTCTTGCGATCACCAGCAACAGATCTTACATCTTCTCAGTTCATCTCCAGCTACCATGCCTTCTTATGTTTGTCTCGTCTTTTTTGCCACCTTTTTAAGTTTACCTTATTGCTGCCCTGACTGGCTTTGGTCATTACACCAAGGTTACCGTTTCTAACATACATGTATGAGCTAAAAGTGAGTGGATGTGTTATATTATATTGTAGGTTAATGGCGAATCCAAAATTTTGAATAGGAGGCGGAAGGGTGAAGACTGAGGTGTGAGAAAAAACCTTGCTTTCCCCCCAAACAATTTTTTAAAAATTTTAATGCAGAAATAATGCATTTTGGTGCAGAATTCTTGATTGGTTATAAAACGCATCTAGTCAATAAGGAGTGGGGGTGGGGCGACTGCACCCCTTTTTGAATCCGCCACTGTCATAGGCTATCCATAATAAATACGAACAAACAATACTCTCAAACGGTTGTGCACCTTAGTAATCCACTTACCCGCTGATTTGAACAACGATGTTATTACTGGTCTACTCAGCCAAATTACGCCTGCGATCTATTCGTGGAAAGGTATGACGGCGTGAGTGCTGTAAATGTCTACAATCACCAGTAGGGTAGAAACGGCGGCTTGGGGGATATAGGCTACATACGAAAACGTCCGTTCAAACCCTCTTCGACTGTAATTGTGAAGCAATTGTTATGGCGTGTAAAAAGCGACAGAAATAAACGCTTAGTACACTCATGTAGACGTAACTGAATTTTATGGAAACTGAGATTTTAGTTCAGTCCAGTTCAGTTTACTTTGTTCGTTTTGTACATAATGTTTACTAATTACTGTATACTGATATGTCGTGTAATAGTGGACATAATTGTAGTCAATTGTTGTTACTTGACAGGTGCTTGCACAGCTTTGTTGGGGAGGGGGCGTCAGTGCCCGCGCCTACGATTCGAACTTGTTTTGACATATAGCGCATTACAAATGCAGACTACTTACTTACTTTAGTGCCGGATTTACGTATTTGGGGGCCCTAGGCTAGACACAATTATGGGACGTTGGCCCTGCCTAGCTTTTGTCAGCCCCGGTGCCAGACAGGAATAGCTGGGGCAGCTGGGAAGGAAGTAGAAGAGGCTAGATCGATTCGGCGCGAGAATGTCAAGGCGCTGTAGGCGCTAAAAGTGTGGGGGCGTGAAAGAGGTGTTCCCTTCCCACTGGGAAGAGGTCTGGGAAAAGCCTCTGCCCCAACCCAGAATTAAAAAAAAATATGTACCAAATGGCGTTTTTGAAGCTTTTTTTGCATCGTTTTTACGCTGTTCCGGCAGAAATATCATGCGATCTATACTTAAATTACAATGCCGGAACATTGATGTACACGACCATTTTGTGTAAAAATGTTCAGCTTCTCCCTAAGAAGATAACTGCACAAGGAGGAGGTCCGAAAATCCGAAAAATGAAGCACAGGACCGAGAGTGAAGATGAGGTTATTAAGAGGGCCAGCGAGCTTCTTACCCACCAGTTAAAGGCAGGGACGTATTCAGGATTTTAAGTTGAGAGTGGCACGAAGTAAGTGAATCAGGCTGACGAAAGTCCTCACTGGGGTCCATGGCAAAGCCCCGGTAGAGGGCCTGTGGATGAAGTCCACCAGAAGACATAAATATTCTGTGTATAACAGCATGCTTTTAGCAGCGGCGTAGCTAAAAATTTTTCCAAGGGAAAGTAAATCTAGATGGTCTTTTCACGTCACATTCCCTTTTCTCTATTTTTCTTTTCTCCCTTTTCCTCCTTTTTTATCGTTTTTTTTCTTCCTTTAACTTTTAGCCTTTTTCTTTTTTCCTTTTCATCCTTTTTTCTGTTTCCTTTTTATTCATTTTCTTTCTCATTTCTTTTTTTCTGTTCTTTCCCCTGTTAAATCGTTTCTCTCCCCTTAAAAGTAAGACCCTTAAATTTCAACCAGGAGACCTGGGGGAGCGCTGTGAGTTTTTCCAGCGGGGTCTGGGACAGAGCCCCAGCCGAAATCGAATTTAGTACATTATAGTCATAAAATATAAAATCTGATAACAACGATTTTAACTATTTTCGTGATAGTCAACTGACCAGATTAGTGCAGTTTTAAAATAGGGGTACAGATGATGTGCGAGCAAGGCGAGCCAAAAAATTCTCATATTCTTCACTTTTGTCCTCTTGAGTTTAGGTAGAAAAGTGCCTGTTCGGCCCCTCTAAAGTTTAAATACACCTCTGAAAGGGGCTGGAAAAGCTTTTTTAAGCTTCCGATCAGTTAAGTTAAAACTTACAAATTATTATTAGACTTCTACTTTAAATTGCACAGTGAACGACGTGGCACGTGGTCTGCTACGTGAGGTCCTTGGGGGCCCCTAAGAATCGAGGTGCCTAAGCTGCAGCCTAGTCAGCCTAGTGGTAAATCCGGCCCTGGGGGGGCGTAAGCGTCAAAAAGTGTTTTTATTTTATTTCTACGTAATGACATGTTACAAATTTGAATGCCAGATTTAAAGCCGTATAATTATTTTGCCAGTTGTGCCTGAAAAGCTTGGGGAACTTTACGATAATTTCTGCGGAAAACTTGATACTACCTGTGCATGTGCCTGATCGTTGTGATGTTTTGATGGTTAACGAGTGCCATTATTAGCCTATTTATATATCGTTTATGGTGTTAATGATATACTACTCACTGTCACAGTGATATTTTAAGATAGTTAGTTTTACGCATTATATATGCCTTGTGTTTTGTTTTGGTCCAGGGATTCATAGCTATTGTAGGAAACTGGATCCTTGGTTCTCCGGCTATAGATCAGCCACTGTAGGAAGCTGACTACCGACAATATTACTGCTAACGATAGGTGCACTTAGAGTAGAAACTGGAACGACCGGAAATGTATTGAGTCGCTGACCTAAGTAATATGGATGGTCGTCCATTGGGCCTGTTTAGAAGATCCCTTCGAGGTTTTTCAAGTTCACCTTCGCCTCGGGGCTTGTCCACAGATAGTGGATTAAGGACTGGTTTACTTCCTAGATCCCTACTAGCAACGACCGACTAGAGATAGATGTACGCTAAAGTGAACTAAGACCTAGGGGACCTTGGGGAAGATACATGAATTTGGCATGAAGAGAAAAACAGTAAAGTTCCTAGAATTGTAAATTTGGGATTGGACTGTAGTGCCGGGCACTGCCAGATTTAGAAAAAATCTTCGGGGCTTTCTCCCAGGTTCCAACACATCAGGGCTCCCCAGGTCGTACGTTGTAAAAATTGTTTAACCTTTCGCAAAGACGACGGATATCACTAACTTTTAACTTTTCAATAAAATTTTACTTACAACGTCAAATTTCGACGTGACGTCGTAATTAACATAAACGTTTTTATTTATGACCAGCTTAGATTTGGGCTACTGTGTATTCATATTGCAAATAAAAAACTAGAAAAGCACTCGGAGAGCGCAGACCTCCGCCAAGCACCTCCGGATCACCCCCAAAATTGAACTACTTGTAGTTTTTGCCATTCCCGACATTCCCTTAAAATTTCAGAAAGATCCTTCCATAACTTTTTGAGTCATCTTGCTAACACACAGACAGACAAACAAACTCTGGCAAAACATAACCTCCTTGGCGGAGGTAACAAGTAATTTGAGCAAAGCTCACGAGACGCGTGAAAGCCTATAGCAGTTCCTGTTCGCAGGTAATCGTAGTCTATTTCCATCCATTTCGTCGTAATTCAATCTTTTGCAGCCAAAAATCGCCAAAAAATCACGTTAAATCAATATTTTTAGGGTTCAAGGTCATTCAAGGTCATCGATGTTGATAAATTTAAAAAGCCTGTCACCAGTGCTTGTTATGAT